>UMAC01058533.1_pt1 | contig 16617 bp, 16 predicted proteins | sample 1963591 | NCBI WGS metagenome assembly UMAC01 (sample SAMEA4835904, study PRJEB28245) | human gut metagenome | biome: gut microbiome; material: fecal sample | place: Denmark | collected 2008
TTGTTCCACCACCAGTCGCAGATGCCAAGCAATTTTGCCAAGACCATGCCGTCTACACGTCATGCTCTGAAGGCAATATCCATGTTCAAGGACGATTACTTGCTTGACTTCATCAATGTAGAGGAACTTGACGAACGAGATCCACAGGACATTGACGAGCGGATTATAGAAAATTCAATAGTTGCGAATGTTAAGAACTTCATTCTTACGTTCGGCAAGGACTTTACGTTTATGGGTAATCAAGTGCATATAGACAAGTTCGGACATGACCATTGGATTGATCTGCTGTTCTTCAACAGAGAGTTGCAATGTCTTGTAGTGTTTGAACTAAAGAAAGGCGCTTTCAAACCAGCCTATCTTGGTCAGTTGTCTGCCTATATACGCATACTGAATGATGACGAGCGCAAACCTCATGAGAATCCGACTATAGGAATAGTGCTTTGCCGTGATGCTGATAAGACATACGTTGAATATCTTCTTCAAGACTACACCCAGCCAATGGGTGTTGCAACATACAAGGTGATGCCTGAGAAGCTAAAGAAAATACTTCCTCCAGAAGAAGAATTCAAGAGATTGCTTGACGGAAAAGAATTCGACAAATCCGAAAAATAAGGAGACTATGGGAACTACTCTTTGGTGATAATAAGTAATTTGTCATTAGTATCCAGTTGTGTAAACAGAGTCGTAACACAGTTCAGTTTACACTACCTCAACGAAGATAAATACCATTGAAAATCAGTACTTTATATATTACATGGTACAAATATGATTTGTTACAAAGCCAATAATGCAGGTGTTGCTACTTGGCATACCCATATACGCTGCGTAATCTAATGTTTAAGAATTATTATGTATTTTTAATGGTAGGGGCGGTTCTTATCAGATGTTTGCATTGCGTATTCGCTTGTTTGCAGATGGTATGCCTTTGTTATCATAAAGCGTTGATATACAAAGAACTTCGCATCTCGTGTCTATTTTTATCTTTCGTTTTTTACGAAAAAGCAGTGTACCTTTGCAAACAAAAACGAGAAACAGATAGACATGGCAAGAAACAGAAACATATTGCTCACGCTGACAATAGAAAGTTCCATGGTGCTTATGGCATCTATGGTGGCTTTCCGTCTGCATGAGTCTGTGTCATGCCTATGGAAGTTTCGGTTTTCATATTGGTGGCAATCTATGCTTGCTTAAAGACCCTATCAATTCTTTGTCTACCTACTATCAAAAGAGAGGAGTCCGAACAAGAATGTGTATCCTTGAAAGTTCGGGCGACTGAGGACAAGCATAATATTGAAGATGGCAATATCCAAAAACAAAGAATGGAACTGTTCCACCAAGAATATCAATACGAGCAACAGCAATATGTGCAGCGAAAAGAAAAAGCCGATGAAGCGAAACTCCAAGCTGTGCTGAAATATACAAAAGACACATTCAAGAGTTTGGATTTTGAGGAAACGGAGATGTTCCAGCTTTGTGAGTGCGTTCGATATTTCGTCACCAACAAGCAGCCTCTCACACAAACTGACATCCGAATAAAAAGACGAGTCACCGTAACACAAATTGCATTGAAGAACTTTGCATGGAACATTGCCTTTCAATATAATATTGGAGGTGATGCTACTGCATTGTTTGTGATGCACACATTCAACGAATGGTTTGCAAACTCTACGCTTGAAACCATCAGAAAGAATCTACGTACCACAACTGGTAGGCATAAGATTGAAATCAATGAGAAGATTATTTCTGGTAAGTGCAGTCTGTTATAATAATTTAAATATTTCACAGATTCAGCTCGTTTACCACACAAAATCATTATCTTTGCGTTAAATTCATTATAATTACAGCTACATGGAAGATTTGAATCAACTTAAGTTGGTGTTGGTCAAGAAAAAGAAAACCAACAAATGGTTGGCAGAACAGCTTAATGTAAACCAAACAACTGTTTCTAAATGGTGTACAAATACTAGTCAACCCGATTTAGCAACACTGAAACGCATTTCAGAATTGTTGGATGTCAACGTAAGTGAGATTATAAATTTTGATTAAACAACAAATGGTCATGAAATTAGGTAAATTAGAACAAATAACAGACTTGCGTTCTATTTGGAAACATGAAGCAAATGATTTCACCCCTTGGCTTGCCAAAGAGGAAAATCTTGCTGCATTGAGTGATGCTATCGGCATTGAACTTGTTTTGGAAGAACAAGAATCCAATGTTGGTGACTTTAGCGTTGACTTGTTTGCAACAGAAGAAGGAACTGGAAGAAAAGTTGTTATTGAAAACCAGTTGGAAGAAACTAATCATGACCACTTGGGAAAAATTATAACGTATGCATCAGGAAAAGATGCGGAGGTAATTATATGGATAGTCAGAAAAGCTCGCGATGAACATAAAAAAGCGATAGAATGGCTTAACCAACATACGGATGACAGTTCCGCATTCTTCTTGATAGAAATTGAAGTTTGGAAAATAGGCAATAGTGAACCTGCACCAAAATTCAATATAGTAGAACGCCCAAATGATTGGGCTAAAGCCATGAAGAATGTGTCAATTACCAACACTCAATCTCGGCAAATGCAATTCTGGCAATATTTTGTTGACCGTTGGGAAAACAATTCTAATTTTGCGCATACGTTTAGAAAGCGGAAAGCGCATCCCCAAAATTGGTACGACTTGAGTATAGGGAGTTCTGAATATCATCTTTGTATGGAGGTGCATTTCCAAAAGAACGATATCAATGCAGGGCTTTATATTCCAGATAACAAGAATATCTATAACTCTCTATTAGACAACAAGAAAGAAATAGAAGATTTCTTAGGCGCATCCGTCGAGTGGCGTAATGCAAAGAAAGCAAGCCGTTTTCTTATAAGCAAGAATCTTGATATTAACAATCCTGATAAATGGGATGAAGCGTGTGACTGGCTTATGGACATGTGCCTTAAAATAAAAATGGTTACCAATAAGTTTAGCAAGTAGGTATGAGTAAGTTCAACGAAGCGACAAGAGTTCAGATGCCAGCTATGGTGCATCTGACACGATTGGGGTATGGCTATATCGGAAAAATCAGTGAAGATATGGCTGGTAGTGTTTACGACCCTGACACAAATATACTTATTGATGTTTTCAAACAACAGTTTGAACGATTGAATCCATCTGCACAAGGAGAGTTTGCGCAAACATTACGTGCTATAAGGCAAGAACTGACGAATGATGACCTTGGCAAGTCCTTCTATAAACGGCTTACTACGGTTTCACCTGTACGACTTATAGATTTTGATAATCCACAAAACAACTCGTTTCATTTCACGGCTGAGTTTACTTGCAAGAATGGTCAGGACGAATTCCGTCCAGACATTACTCTGTTTGTCAATGGCTTGCCTCTTTGCTTCGTTGAAGTGAAGAAGCCAAACAATCATGGTGGAATGGTGGCAGAGAGCAAGCGAATGAACCTTGAACGTTTCCCGAACAGAAAGTTCCGTCGGTTCATTAACATTACTCAACTAATGATATTCTCCAACAATATGGAGTATGACACAATGGGAGGCATTGTACCTATACAGGGTGCTTTCTATTGTACGGCTGCAAGAGAAAGTGCTCCGTTCAACTGCTTTCGTGAGGAGAATCCATCCAACCTCCCAGTCGCACCATTTATAAAAGAATATCCATACGACAACATCAAGCAAGACGAGGAGAAGCGCATACTGTCTGATTTCAACTGTCAAGTGATTCACCACACGCCTGAATATCAGACCAACCTTGACGTGAATACACCCACAAACCGTATACTCACATCCATGTGCAGTCCGGAACGTCTGCTGTTCCTCATCAAGTATGGCATTGCCTACGTAAAAATGGAAAAGGAAGTGGACGGCAAGATTGAGAGCACCGACCAAAAACACATCATGCGCTATCAACAGATGTTTGCGTCTTTGGCCATTCGTGAGCAGTTGAAAGATGGTGCCACGTCTGGCGTGGTATGGCATACGCAAGGAAGTGGAAAGACAGCGTTGTCCTATTACCTCACTTATGTCCTTTCTGACTATTATGCAAAGCGCAACATGGTGGCAAAGTTCTATTTCATTGTCGACAGAATAGACTTGTTGGAACAAGCCACTCAAGAGTTTGAGGCACGAGGATTGGTAGTATCAACAGCCAACACACGTGCTGAACTGATGGCGCAATTCCGCAACAACCATGCGCAAGAGGGAGCAAGCGGTCAACCAGAGATTACGGTTGTGAATATCCAACGCTTTGCCGAAGACAAGGAAAAAGTCAGTCTCCCTGCATATGCCACCAACTTGCAGCGCATATTCATTATGGACGAAGCCCACAGAGGCTATAAGCCCGGTGGTTGCTTCTTGGCAAACCTTTTCGATGCCGACCCTAATTCCATCAAGATAGCATTGACTGGCACACCGCTGTTGAAAAGCGACTGTGCTTCGAGTGTTGTATTCCAACGTTATTTCCATACTTATTATTACGACCGCTCCATTGCCGATGGATACACGCTCAAAATCATTCGTGAGGACATCGAGACTTCATATAAGGAGCGTTTGTCGGAAGTGTATGACAAACTCGAAACGCTTGTGCAAAAGAAAGACATCAAGCGTTCGCAAATCATAGAGCATGAGAGCTATGTCAGCGAATTGGCGCACTATATAGCTGACGACCTCCGCCAGTTCCGCAAGATTCAAGGCGATGACACATTGGGCGGTATGGTCATTTGTGAGACGAGCGAACAGGCACGCAAACTTTACGAAGCCTTTCAGCACATGCCCGATGGTGGACAGTCGCAACCCATACAAATCAAGATGGGCGACCAAGTATGGATGGCTGCTGAAGCCATACCCATGTATGGAACCAAGAAGAAACTTTTGAGAGTAGGCTTGATTCTCCACGACAGCGACGACAAGGAGACTCGCAAGCAAATCATCAAGGACTTCAAGAAGAACATGACCATTGACTTGCTCATTGTCTTCAATATGCTCTTGACAGGATTTGATGCGCCACGCTTGAAACGCCTGTATTTCGGTAGAAAGCTCAAAGACCATAACCTGCTGCAAGCCCTCACCCGTGTGAACCGTCCATACAAGGACAACAGATATGGCTATGTCATAGACTTTGCCAACATAAAGCGCAACTTTGAGGAGACCAACGAGGCATACTTGAAAGAGCTCAATCGTTTTAACAACCCAGACGAGGTGGAGGGCGACCACACGACCGACACCTTCTCACAGGTAATAGAGAATCCCGATGAACTTATTCGGCAAATGCGCGATGTGCGGCAAACGTTGTTCGACTATACGACAAACAATGTTGAGGAATTCTCGTCTGAGATTTCTTCCATCGAGGACAAGCAGGTGCTGCTTGACTTGAAAAAGACACTAATATCTGCCAAAGACTGTGCCAACATTGTGCGAACCTTTGGTGATGACGATTTGAAGGAGGCTTTCAGCAAGTTGGAGATAACCAAGTTGCCCGATATGCTCAAAGAGGTGCAACACCACATCGACATCATCAACCAAAAGGAAGCCTTTGCCGTGTCCGATGAGACCAAACAGCTCGTCAACGAGGCCATGCAGGACATCCGTTTCAACTTCTCGAAAATTGGTGAAGAAGAGATGAAGATGATAGCCGGAGGGCGTGAGTTGCAAGACAAATGGTCGGTAGCCATACGCAAGTTCACAGAGAACACCGACCCCGACGATCCTGAATACATCACCCTGCGAGACGCCTTTATGCAGCGGTTCAAGGAACATGGTTTTGTGGTTGACAGCATAGCCAAGTTCAATCAAGAAAGTAAGGAACTTGATGAAATCATCGAACGGCTCGTAAAATTGCAAGAAAGCAACAACCGTCTGCTGAAAAAATATAATGGCGACACTAAGTTTGCCAATGTCCACAAACGCATACGCGAGGAGAACAAACGGCGTTTTGCTGAGCACAAAGCCGCCATATTCAGCTATTATGACGACAATATCGTGGCTATCCTTACTGACATAAAGTCGGAGATTGATCAAAAGGTGTACGACCGAAACGACATATTGAAGAAAGACGAGTATTTCGAGATGACGGTCATGACGGAAATAGCACAGGCTCTATACAACTATCCAACCATTGAGCCGCAGATGGACGATTTCTCATTCATCCAGACACGCATTGCACGTCAGTACATCAACCAATATAACGCAACATATCCAAGAAGTTAAACAAAGAATATGACAATAAGAGAAAAGACGGTGGCTCTCATCGATGCCTTGAAAGCCACTTGCACAACATACGGCATGGGAAATGATGGTAATGAATACAAAATCATTACACAGGTCTTTCTGTATAAGTTCCTCAACGACAAATTCGGCTATGCTCTCAAAACATCAAAGAGTCCATATGCTGCAAAAATACGTGAGGCGGAGAAATGGGAAGTGGCTTACAGCCAGCTTACAGACATGGAGCGCATGATGCTATGGGCTTCATTGTCGCCCGACCTGCCTCGTCTAAAACCTGAACATCTGATAGCAAACCTGTGGAATCAGCAAGCCAAGGGCGACTTCGACTTCATCTTCGACAACACAATGAGCGACATTGCCGAGCAGAACCTCGCCATATTCTCTACACAAACCACACAGAACACAAAGATTCCGCTCTTTGAGCCAATTACACAGTACGTCACGGATGTGGCACAGCGTGCGCCTTTCGCTCGTGCTATGGTAGACAAACTCGCCAACTTCTCATTTGAAGAGGCTTTTGCTGAACACTACGACTTCTTTGCCAACATCTTTGAGTATCTTATAAAGGACTACAACACGGCTGGCGGTGGCAAATATGCTGAGTATTACACACCTCATGCCATTGCCACCATCATGGCACGCCTGCTGGTGGGCGACAATGCCGACCTTCACAATGTGGAATGCTACGACCCGTCGGCTGGAACTGGTACATTGCTTATGGCTCTTGCCCATCAAGTGGGCGAGAACTGCTGCACCATCTTTGCCCAGGACATCTCGCAGCGAAGCAACAAGATGCTCAAACTCAACTTGCTGCTCAATGGTTTGGTGTCATCGCTTGACCATGCTGTGCAAGGCGACACGCTTGTTTCGCCCTACCACAAGAGCGACGACGGGCAGAGCCTCCGCCAGTTTGACTATGTAGTGAGCAACCCTCCGTTCAAAATGGACTTCAGTGACACTCGTGAGAAGATTGCCGCTTTTCCTGCCCGCTTTTGGGCTGGTGTGCCTAAGGTTCCAGCCAAGAAGAAGGAAAGCATGGCTATATACACCTGTTTCATCCAGCATGTTATCAACTCACTGAAGAACGGTTCTGGTAAGGGGGCTATCGTTATCCCAACAGGATTCATTACGGCAAAGAGTGGCATAGAAAACAAAATATTGAAACACATCGTTGACAACCGAATAGTGTATGGTTGCGTCTCTATGCCAAGCAATGTATTTGCCAATACGGGTACTAACGTGTCCGTGCTGTTCTTCGATGCATCCAAGAGTGCCGACAAGGTGGTGCTTATCGATGCAAGCAAACTTGGCGAGGAATACAAAGATAGCAACGGCTTGAAAAAGGTGCGTCTGCGCGACGAGGAAATAGAGAAGATTATTACGACCTTCCAGAACAAGGAAGCAGTGGATGATTTCTCAGTTGCCGTCTGCTACGATGAAATCAAAGAGAAGGGTTATAGCCTCTCTGCTGGTCAGTATTTCGACATCAAGATTGACTATGTGGATATAACGGAAGAGGAATTCAACAAGCGGATGAACGAATACGAAGCCACGCTGACACAACAATTTGAGGAGAGCCACCGTTTAGAGAAGGAGATACTCGCCCAGTTGCGCAGCATTTCATTCAATAATATTGATAAGTAGTAGCACTATGGACGAAATAATCAAGGGAAACAACACGTTATTGCCAAACGGTTATACCCAATGGCGTAAAGATATTGAACAACTAATTGATACTGCCAAACTTCATACGGCTCTTAATGTGAACGTAGGTACTTTGACCTTGTATTGGAACATTGGTAAAAGTATATTACAAAAACAAGAGCAGGAGGGTTGGGGCAAACAGGTTATAGAGCAACTGTCAAAGGATTTAATCTCTCGTTATCCAGATGACCGTGGTTATTCTGTACGTAACCTGCGATATATGAAACGCTTTGCATCAGCATATCCTGATTTTCCAATTCTGCAAGTGCCACTTGCAGAATTAAAAGAGTTGCCAATTCTGCAAGCGACACTTGCAGAATTAGAGAATGAAGGCAAGGAATTTGTGCAAGTACCGCTTGCACAAATATCTTGGTATCACCATATTTCATTGTTGCCCAAGGTGAAAGACGAAGCAGAGCGTGCTTACTATATAACAGAAACTGCCCAAAATGGGTGGAGTCGTGATGTGATGCTTCTTCAGATAGACAATGGGTATATCCATGCAAAAGGTCATGCCATCAACAACTTTGAGCAGACATTGCCACCTCCTCAGTCTGACTTGGCTCGCTACATATTCAAAGACCCTTATAATTTCTCGTTCATCGGAACAGTCGCATTGCAAAACGAATTGGATATAGAAAAGTCATTGACAAGCAAGATTACCGATTTTCTTCTTGAAATGGGGCGTGGCTTTGCATACATAGGCAGACAATACCACATATCGGTTGATGGTGATGATTACTATATTGACTTGTTGATGTACCACCTCAAACTGCATTGCTATGTCGTGGTGGAGCTAAAAGCTGTGGAGTTCAAGCCTGAGTTTGTTAGCAAACTTAACTTCTATATTTCGGCTGTTGACGACTTGGTGAAATCCCCAGAAGACAAGCCTACCATTGGTTTGCTCCTTTGCCGAACTAAGAGCAACAAGAAAGCGGAGTTTTCGCTTCGCGGCATTACTCAACCAATGGGCATTGCACAGTACGAAACGGAAAAGCTATTTGCTGATGTTGCATCTGCATTGCCACAGATTGAGAATTTGGAAAATTCTATGGATGACTTGGAATATGATAAGTGAAATAAAGATAAATTACACTTGTAGCATATGACAGAAAACTTAGACAAATTGCCAGCCATAACTAATTTGTCAAAAAAGGAAAAGACAATCCTTAATGACAATCTTGTTAAGTTCCACATAATATCCAATGTGTTGGATTGCTTGGCTATATATAAATTTTTAGAGGGCAAAGACAGCATAAGCTGTCATAATGTTATGGATTGGCTTGACAAAAGGGCTACAGCAGCTTATGATGAGTCTTTCTGTGTGAGAATTGAATTATGGATTCACGAAATGATATGGTTGGGGTTAATTTCATTTGATGAACAAAAGCAAGAATTATCATTCACTGAAGATGGATATAACGCTTACAAAAGCCAACAATTTCATCTTGCATATGCAAGTTTACTTGAGGCAAAAGGTTCAAGAAACCTTGCAAGAGCTGCATTTGGAATTGGTATAATAGCTGCTGTAATTTCTTTAATTGCTATAATAATTGCATAATGATGAGTTTGAACAAATACAAACTTGCCGACATTGCTAAAATTGAAATTAGCGGTGTTGACAAGAAAACGATAGAAGGTGAAATTCCTGTGCGTCTGTGCAACTTTGTTGATGTCTATTACAATTGGGCTATCACCAAAGAAAAGGCTAAGTCGTTTATGGTTGCATCTGCCAAACAAACCGAGATAGATAAATGCTCGATAGGCAAGGGTATGGTAGCCATTACAAAGGATAGTGAAACAAGGGATGATATAGGTGTTGCCACTTATATCGCCGACGACTTTGATAATGTCGTTCTTGGCTATCATTGTGCCTTGATTATTCCAAACTCTGCTGTTGTTGACGGAAAATATCTGAACGCCTTTATGCACACTCGCTACATTCAGAAGTATTTTGAAAACAATGCTTCTGGTAGTGGGCAGCGTTACACCCTTTCCAATGATACGATTGGCAATATACCAGTATTGCTTCCATCAATAGATGAACAACATACCATAGGAAAGGTGTTAGCTGACATTGACCGCAAGATTGAACTCAACAAGCGGATAAATGATAATTTACCGACGCTTGACCATTCATTAAGAGGGGCAGGAGTTCGTCACGTTGCTTAGTGAGGGCTTCTGTGTCTTGTTGTAAAAGTAATATTTCTTGCATGATTGGTTTTACCAAATTGTGGTATTTTGATAAAATCTCTGTACTTGGTGTTATGCAAATAAACTCTTTCAAATAATCTGTTTTAAGATTTTTGAAAATACTTCCAGAAGCTATATGTAAGAGGTTATGTCTTATCATCTTTATAACATAATACAGATAGTATTTATAAATTTCTTGATAATCTGTCAAAACCAACCATCCGTCATGAACACATGCTTCTATTTGTATAAACTTAGGAATACCAGGTGTTGCACTATTAGACACAATCAATGTGTTTGGTATAACTTTTACACTTTGGGGAACACCATCAAGAATAATATGTTCTTTAATAGTGGTCATAAATGGTGAGTTTGAATTTGTTGCATCCGAGATTTTCACCCACGGCATACCTTTATGACTTTCATCCATAAAATCATCTATAGGACGTGGTGATGCTCCTCTTTTTATTGTACAGATTGATTGCAACATAGAACTATCCCAACCTTGCGGTATCTCACGCTTCAGTTTTTCATTCCACACCATAGCTCCGCCACTTGATTTATACGGTTTTCCCTCCTCATTCGGGAAGTCAAACTGCACAAACCAATAGTCGTAGAGTTGCTTTGCCATCGCCTCTAAATTATCATTTATCGGCAAAGGTTTACCCTCTGCCGATAGCATACAAGAAGGCGATGCCGATAGTGGCAAACCAAACTATAAGCAACATTTTCAACCAAAAGTCAGATAGCCATACCCCTTCGCCTTGTTTACAAACTTCGCAAATACATTGCTCATGAGCCTTTACCATGGCTAATTGTTCCGCTACATGCTTTTTCAAAAGTTCCGTTTCTTCTTGTATATAACCATTCTTCACAAGGCGAAATTGGTCTATATCGGCTTGCTTGATAGTTAGTTCTACAGGTTGCGAAGTTATGTTCTTTAGTTGCTCTACAACAGACAGCAAGCATTTATTCAATTGATTTGTTGCTTCTATGAGTTTGGCTATTTTGTCTGTCTCCGTATTCAGTGTTTCCGTATTATCAACACTCTGCATTAGAGTGGAAATGTCAACATTGTCGTTTTTTGATGTTCTCATATTATAATTTGGGTTAGTTGTTCATCGTCTGTTTCCTCTTTTGATAGCAGGGCGGCACATTTGGCTTGCCATTCGTGCGCATCGTCTTGCCCATTCCAAATCATCTTCATCCTTGTCTCTGCCCCAACCATCGGGAGTGCTGCCACCACCGCCAGTGGACTCTGACATCTGTGTAGCTGCATCAAGATAGCCAGCGAAAAGAAGAACGGCTGTTTGCTGTAAATCATTGATAGTGGCGAATACGTTGTTCTCAGGCAAAGACATATTTTGCATCAGAATATCGTTTGCATTCGATGGAATATCTATCTCGTAGTCATGATAATTCCAGTTGATGGAATGGTGTACCAATGGTTGAGGTTGGTACTCGTTGCAGTTTCTGCACCTTGCATTATTTGCAGTTTGCAGTTCTGCGGACGTATTCTTCACTTGGTTTTCTTTATCAGCTTTGTCTTGTTGAAGAATGTCTTTATGTAAGTCTTTCCATGTCGCTTCTATCTTCGATGGCATAAGGTTTCTGCCTTTACCAAGAGACGAGGATTTGTAAGTGGAGTTACCCCTCTTTATGGAATACCCACGGACTATATTTTGAGAGTCCTTTTGCAGCATCACATCATAGCCATATTGTTTTAGTCGTTCCACATAATCACTCCAATTAAACCTATCCATAGAGCGGAGAGCGTCCATACAGGCATTCGTTATCTCCTGTTTGTTTTGCATTGAAATGTCGGATGCCTGTACCCAGCCTCTGCGTTTGGTGATATTATTTGCAGCAGCCATTGCTCTGATATGAATGTTGTGGTCATTGTTGATATTGCCGTCATTGTCTATGCGGTTTGCATCGATGTGGAGGTGCAAAATACCACTCTTGCTGTCACGATGAAGTGACACTACATATTGACTATGGCAGAGATTGGTGTGCATGTCTTTAGTTCGTTTGGTTCCTTTCGACAAATCAATAGAGTCAAACTCACGGATAAAATCGTCTGCAAGTTTTTCCCAATCCGCATTAGTCCAGCCTTTGGTTTCTTCGGCTGTTGGTGACACTTCAATTCTAATCATGTTGTTCTTGATTGCCTTTGTATGCTCACCCCAAAACTTTGCTTGGTGCAATAACATTCTTGACCATAAAGACTCCGCAGCCACATTGTCAGGCAACAGGTGCAACTTGATAATGTCCGCCTGGTCTTTGTTCACTACATATCGCATGGAGTTTGCACCATGTGATATTGCTCTTGCCTTTGCTATCATATCATTCTCAATTTTTATAATGTCAGATAATCTTTGATGTCGCCCCAACGAGTTATAAGTGGAACGGCTGCTTTCATCCATTCTTCAACAAACTTGGTGTTGTGGAAATATAGACCTCGCTTGTCGCTCTGTATACTCTTGACTGCACTGACAATTCTAATCAAGTCGCCACGTGCATCAGCCAAACTACATAAGGCTTCAATCTCTCGGTCGGTCAGTTTTTGTTTGGGATGTTGTCCCAATACACACTTGCGCACATAATTACTGACAGTCAAGCCACAGGTATTGGCAAGTTCTGCCACTCGGTTGTATTCGTCAGAAGTTACTCTGACCTCCAAACGCTCCGTGCGCTTGGGTGTTGTATTATTCTTTGTTGTTGCCATAATATGGTGTTTATAATTGTTGATATTAGGGAATAGAAAAGGCATCGGTGCGAGCTTGCGAGTACTGCAAGAAGCCACTGCCGTATGAATAAGCCTCGCTGATTTGTACGACATTGGCATTTCTTGCAACGCTACCAATAAACTTTATGACACAGCTTCATCTTTTCCTTCCCTTTATTCGTTATCGTTTCAAGTCACATTATTGCATAGGCTTGCTTTCAGCGTTGTAAAAACCGACCAACTCCAATTGTAATCGTTCTATCAATGTGCCAATGCAAGGATTGCGTTTTATCATTCGCTGAAGTGCCATTACTGGTGTTTCTGTCATGAGCAGGAAATCGGCAATATCCAATCCTTTTTTGCGTTGTTCTTCGGTAGCCACAAGTTCCAAGTGTTCACTTATAATGACCTTGCTACATACGGCTGAAAGCATTGGTATTTTGGCTTTCCATGCCTCAAATGCGCCCAAGTCAGGACACAACATAACAGAGCGGTTCTTCAACACCCTTATGCTTTCTTCCCTAAAACAGCCATGTATGCCACCTGTTGCCAACCATATAAAATCGGGCATGAAGTGAGAGGCTATTAAGGCAGACTTTTCACTCTCTACTATTGCAACTGGTTTGGATGGATATTGTGATAAAAGATGTTCGCCAAACAAACATTGCTTCATGTTGAAGTTTTGTAAATGTAGTTCACTATGCACCCAACAGACAAAACTGTGAGGTTCTTTTACCCTATGCCCATCAGACGAATTGTAGAGCATTATCTTACCAGACCTCACTCGACCGTGCCAGTCTATTTGCCAGTATACAGTAGCACCGCTCCACTTCTTTGATGTGCCAACCTTGTATAGTCGGAAAATACGATCAGTTTTCTCTTTACCAATGATACCAGTCAAGAAAACGAACAGAGGATTTATGCTATAATTGGATATAGTCCGTTCCATCAACTCATTATCAATATAAGAGGTCGGTTGCTCTTGTTGCACTACCTTTGTTATACGGTTTCCCCGATCCTTGTTTTCAACAGACATGGGATTATCCTTGAAGTAGTCAGACGGCTTGTAATGATATTGGCATGAATGTTCATGGTCACATCTACCCACATAGCCGGGAAAGTGTATCTTGCCTTCTGTGTCAATGTACCTGACAAAACAACGCTTCTTGCCACAGTTGGGGCAAGTAATCTTGTTGCCACGTTTGTATTTTTGCAGTACAAATCTATACTCTGCCATAATAATTGCTTTCAGTGGAACATGGAAGAAGAACTGCAAACTGCAATAACTGCAAGGTGCAAAGCAAATACCACTATTGCAGTTTCTCGTATTCTCCTCGTTTTACTTTCTTGATTATATTGTCGCTTGCAAGACCGACTAAGGCATACATAACCGACCTTTCCGACAAGCCGACTTCCTTTCCTGCTTGAATGGCATCAGCAGTTGTGAATGTCTTACCCACATTGTTGAGAAATTCTTTCTTCTGTGGCTCAATGCCATCCATCACCATGAACTTTTGAATGGCAGTATAACAGTTCTCAAAATAATCACTCAACCGAATGGCTGCTTTGGTGGAGTCTATGTCAACATAGTCCTTATGAACCTCACCACAAGCCCATCGCAAGATTTGAACAACCAATGCAAGTCGTGCTGCCAACATCGGTGTCTTCATAATGCGACTATCTACCAGTGCGTCATCCTTTATCTTGTTGACTACTCCGATTGCCGCATTGCGCCATGCTGTAAAGTAATCGCTGGCTTCTTTTGAGAATTTCAATACATTCTGTACTGCATCATCATCTTCATTGAGAGAATAAGGCAAAGCCAATATCTTGTCTATAACACTCTTCCACATTGTAGCATAGTTGTCAAAAGAGGAGAAACCTGACGGTTCGTCATCCGCCCAATCTGCGATTTTCTGCGAAGTAGGATAGACAAACAAGAAGCGGTCTAAGAAACCGTTGGCTTTATAACCTTTTTCTATCAGTTCATGCATTCGTATGGTCTGCATGGTGCCTACAATGTTTATAAACGGATTTTCTATGTGAATGGGAACTGGCATACTGCAACGTGACACATCCAATGCCTTACCACTGAACGCTGTCAGAAGTTGTTCTATCAACTGTCCTTTGCTGTATTGGTTTACGGCATTGAACATCCCCATAATTTCATCCACATACAATACTACTCCACGTTTGTTGTCATCATGCGCACGAATCAAGGCTTCTGGTGTGAAGTCGGATATAATGGTTCTACGCAATATCGGCTTGGGTGGAAGTGTTACACTATCTTCCTTCTTACCTCGTTGTCGTTCCAGAGCCTCATTGTAGTGCTCCATTTCTTCCTTGAACTTACGGATAGTCTTTGCATCGTGCTTGCGGATTGGGCGAAAGGCAAAGTCAAGAGGCGGAGTCTTGCCCATGCCTGGTCTCCCAACCAATATCATATACATGGCTGCATTGCTTATCCAACCGCCACGAATGCAAATATTCACAGCATTGCCAATAGCCGTTGAAGCGGCAACCAACAATGAGGCAAGGGTATATTCTATTGAGTAGTTTTCTTGACGAGCCAATGCGAGAACCATATCCTGTAACTTTGCAGGAAGTGCATCCAGTGGTATCTTGTTCTCATAGACACCTTCAAACTCCATTCTTAAACTGTTGCATAATTCAAGTGCATCCATTAGAATCTGTGGTTACGTTTTGATTTGAGGAACAGGGTCGCTTCCGCCTCCAATTCCTTTTGCGACTTTATCTTGCCATCATGCAGCCATGTATCAATCTCTGATTTGAGAAACATGATGCGTTTACCTCGTTTGTGAAAAGGTATCTGGTGGCAACTCGTCCAACCATAAACAGTTTGCTCGGCAGGATGGTTTGGAAGATACTCACACAGCTCTTTCAAGTTCATCCACTGATCCGTCTGCGGTTGTACGCTTTGGTTATTGATGCTGTCAACCTTTGATGTAAGCTCATTCAACTTATCCATCATCCATGTCATTGCCTTGGGCAAATCCTCAAATGTAATGTTCTTTTCTGTCATATCGTTCGTTGATTTTATTGTTCGATTTGAGTGCAAAATAACATGGATTTTGAATGCTGATTTTATGCTGACAAACATCACATAAACAATCATTATAGAAACATAGTTGTCATATACAAAAGTTATTGATAATCAATGTAGATAATGATAACTATCATTATCATTTTGTTTCGGTTATGCAGTATGTCATAGGTATATCATAAGGCAATCATAAGAGATAGTCGTATTGTGTTCTTATTGGTCTTCGGGTATATATGGGGTGACTTCAAATCACTCCATAGCAGAAACAAAGTACAAAGGGTATGACTTATAATCACATACTTGTGGCGACATCAGCCAATGGTTATAAGGGTGTCGTTTCAAGCGTACCCCTTGTAAAAAAATCCATCATTCTTTGGGGATGGGTTCGGTTGAAACGACCCCATAAAACAAGAAAGCCACCCACAACAATGCGTGTGGATGGCTGTATATAATAATATGTAGATTATGCCTATTCGGTTGTTTGATTAGTATCAGTAAGAGGCAAGTCCAAAGTTATCCTCTTTGTGGCATTCTCTTTCTTCGCATCAACAACCTTTGCATAGATTTGAGTTGTACGTACATTGGTATGACCAAGCATCTTGCTGACGGTATAGATGTCTGTACCGCCCGCCAGTTGGAGCGTAGCATACGAGTGCCTGAAGCAATGCACAATTTAAGCAAAAGCAACGGAAAGTGAATA
>UMAC01018213.1_pt1 | contig 16447 bp, 10 predicted proteins | sample 1963591 | NCBI WGS metagenome assembly UMAC01 (sample SAMEA4835904, study PRJEB28245) | human gut metagenome | biome: gut microbiome; material: fecal sample | place: Denmark | collected 2008
CCTTCGTTTACTGAACGGCGAGCCAACTTGCTGTCCAATTCCACCAACTCGCGCTTCTCACGCATCAGCTTCATGAATTCGCTTGTATTCAATGGCTCCAAACCCTGATACTCACGTTTGGCATTGATAGCCGCACGCATGAAGTTGGTCATGGATACGCCAGGAATCTCCACCGGATACTGGAAAGAGAGGAACAAGCCTTCACGGGCACGGTCCTCTGGCTTCATATCCAGGAGGTTCTTGCCGTTGAAGATAGCCTCACCCTCGGTTACGGTATAGAGAGGGTTACCTGTAAGCACAGCGCTCAAGGTTGACTTACCGGAACCGTTAGGTCCCATGATAGCATGTATCTCACCATCGTTGATAGTCAGGTTGATACCTTTCAATATTTCTTTGCCTGCAATAGTAGCATGCAGATTCTTTACCTCTAACATAATTGTTATAAAATTGTGTCAATTAATAAATCACATACTGATTCTAACAATGTAGGTGGCTTGGTCCACCCCCATTGCTCAAACAAAGGAGGAGGGTCTAACACCACGAAGCTACATTCACCAGAGAGTATAATATCATGTGAGAAAGCTGAAACACTGTTATTTTGCAGCATGATAGAAGCCGTTGAAGATGGAGCAGAAGCATCCAACTTAAAATAGCCATAAAAATGCCCATCAACAGTATATATCGGCCTATACTGAGAAGCAAAACCTCTTACAATCGAATCTTGTTGAGCAGTCAAATTTACAGGTCTTATCTTGGAAAGGATCTGACCAAAAGCATTCAAATGCACTGCCAACAACAATAACAAGATACACTTTTTCATCACAAGCCTCACTTTCTATTCATTTTTTATCCTACAGTTCCTTCGAGAGAAACACTCAGGAGTTTCTGTGCCTCAACGGCAAACTCCATAGGCAACTTGTTGAGCACATCCTTGGCATAACCGTTTACGATCAAGCCGACAGCCTCCTCGGTAGGAATGCCTCGCTGATTGCAATAGAAGAGCTGGTCTTCTGAAATCTTCGAGGTAGTTGCCTCATGCTCGAACACGGCTGTGTCGTTATGGGCATCCATGTATGGGAAGGTATGCGCTCCACAATCGCTACCCAGCAACAAGGAGTCGCAGGAACTGTAGTTGCGGGCATTGTCGGCATTAGATGTGGCACGAACCAGACCACGATAGGAGTTCTGGCTATGACCAGCCGAAATACCCTTCGAGATGATCGTACTCTTGGTGTTCTTACCCATGTGAATCATCTTGGTACCTGTATCGGCCTCCTGATAGTTGTTGGTAACAGCTACACTATAGAACTCAGCTACAGAGTTGTCGCCACGCAAGATGCAGGAAGGATACTTCCAGGTAATCGCAGAACCCGTCTCTACCTGAGTCCAGCTCAACTTAGAGTTCACACCACGCAAGTCACCTCGTTTGGTTACCAGGTTCAGCACACCACCCATACCATGCTCATCACCAGGATACCAGTTCTGAACGGTAGAGTATTTCACCTCAGCATTATCCTTGACGATAATCTCTACGATAGCCGCATGGAGCTGGTTCTCATCACGCATTGGCGCTGTACATCCCTCCAGGTAAGAAACGTAAGCATCATCATCAGCGATAATCAATGTACGCTCAAACTGACCGGTGTTACGGGCATTGATGCGGAAGTAACTGCTCAACTCCATCGGACAGCGGACGCCCTTAGGAATATAAACGAATGAGCCATCACTGAATACGCAACTGTTCAAGGCTGCATAAAAGTTATCACGATAAGGAACTACGGTTCCCAGATACTCTCTTACCAGATCAGGATGCTCCTTCACAGCCTCACCAATACTGCAGAAGATGACGCCCTTCTCACGGAGTTTCTCCTTGAAAGTAGTCTTTACCGACACAGAGTCCATGATGGCATCTACGGCGGTACCGCTCAAAGCCAGACGTTCCTCCAGAGGAATACCGAGTTTGTCGAATGTTTTCTCCAACTCAGGATCAATCTCCTTGTTTTTTGGCTTCTTTGCCAAAGGGTCGGCATAGTATGAAATCTCCTGGTAGTCAATAGGTGGCACGTGAACGTGTCCCCACTTTGGCTCCTTGAGCGTCTTCCAGTAATTGTAGGCTTTCAGACGAAATTCGAGCATCCAGTCTGGCTCTCCCTTCTTCTGCGAGATCAGGCGCACAACATCCTCGTTGAGACCCTTTTCTATGATTTCAGTATGTACATCAGTGGTAAAGCCGAATTCATACTTCTGCTCAGCCACCAGCTTGACAAACTGATTCTTTTCTTGTTCTTTCTCTGCCATTTTATTTAGAATAACCTTTCGTTATTTTAACCCTAAATAGGGATAAGCCGCTGAGGACTCATCCCTACCTTATTATATATATGATAGAGCGAAAAACAAATGAATTCTTCACTTTTCGTTCTTCACTCTTCACTTTATTAAAGCTTCTGCTCTACCTCGATCTCAGTGAAGGTCTCGATAACGTCGCCCTCCTGGATATCGTTGTAGTTGACGAGGCTCAAACCGCATTCCATACCGGTAACCACCTCCTTAACATCGTCCTTGTAACGCTTCAAGGCACCGATTTCAGCAGTACGTATCACGATACCGTCACGGATGACGCGAGCCTTATCCTTAGCGTGTACCTTACCCTCGGTAACGAGACCACCGGCAATAGTACCCACCTTAGAAATCTTGAAGGTCTGCTTAACCTCAACCTGACCGGTAACGATTTCCTTCTTCACCTTGTCGAGCATACCAACCATCGCACTCTTGATATCGTCGATAGCATCGTAGATGATAGAGTATGTGTTGATTTCAACACCCTCACGGTCGGCAGCCTTACGAGCATCGGCAGATGGACGAACCTGGAAACCAACGATGACTGCATCTGAAGCAGATGCCAGCATCACGTCGTTCTCTGAAATCTGACCCACAGCCTTGTTCACCACGTTCACCTGAACCTTCTCGGTAGAAAGCTTGATGAATGAGTCGCTCAAAGCCTCAACAGAACCATCGGTATCACCCTTCACGATGACGTTCAACTCATGGAACTCACCACGTGCGATACGGTGAGAGATATCACCCAGGGTCAAGCGCTTCTGAGTACGCAAGCCCTGCTCACGCTGCAGCTGCTCACGCTTGTTGGCGATTTCGCGAGCCTCCTGCTCTGTCTCGATTACGTGGAACTGGTCACCTGCAGTAGGCGCACCGTTCAAACCGAGGATGATAGCTGGCTCTGCAGGAGCTGCTGACTTGATGTTGGCATTACGCTCATTGAACATCGCCTTGACACGACCCCAAGAAGTACCGGCGAGTACGATGTCGCCTACCTTCAAGGTACCGTTGGCAACCAATACGGTAGAAACATATCCACGACCCTTGTCGAGAGAAGACTCGATGATGGTACCTGTAGCACGACGGTTAGGGTTAGCCTTCAAGTCGAGCATGTCAGCCTCAAGGAGCACCTTGTCGAGCAAATCGTGAACACCGATACCCTTCTTGGCACTGATTTCCTGGCACTGATACTTACCACCCCACTCCTCAACGAGCAGGTTCATGTTAGCCAAGTCCTCACGGATACGGTCTGGGTTAGCACCTGGCTTATCAATCTTGTTGATTGCGAATACCATAGGCACACCGGCAGCCTGGGCATGAGCGATAGCCTCCTTGGTAGTAGGCATCACAGAGTCATCGGCTGCGATGATGATGATGGCGATATCGGTAGCCTGGGCACCACGGGCACGCATGGCGGTAAACGCCTCGTGACCTGGAGTATCCAGGAAGGTAACCTTGCGGCCACTGTTCAGCGTAACACTGTATGCACCGATATGCTGGGTAATACCACCTGCCTCACCGGCAATCACATTGGTATTGCGGATATAGTCGAGCAAAGAGGTCTTACCGTGGTCTACGTGACCCATGACGGTTACGATTGGAGCACGTGGAACCAAGTCGTTCTCATCATCCACTTCCTCGCTCACGGCCTCCTGAACCTCGGCACTCACGTATTCGGTCTTGAAACCGAACTCCTCAGCTACCATGTTGATGGTCTCTGCATCCAGGCGCTGGTTGATAGATACCATGATACCTACGCCCATCAGCGTAGAGATAACCTGAGTAACGCTGATATCCATCATCGTAGCCAACTCGCTAACGGTAACGAACTCAGTAAGTTTCAGGGTCTTGCTTTCCTTCTGCTCCTGACGAGCCTGATCCTGCAACTTCTCCTGAACAGCCTCACGCTTCTCCTTACGGTACTTAGCACCCTTCTTGTTCTGACTCTTGCTGGTCAAACGTGCAAGAGTCTCCTTAACCTGGCGTGCTACAGCCTCGTCATCAACCTCTATCTGGCGCTGGTTGCCGCGGTTGTTGTTATTGCCGCGATTATTATTGTTATTATTTCTGTTGCGGTTTTTGTTCTTCTTGTTATTACCGCCGTTGTTGCCATTACCTCCGCCATTATTCTTAGCTTCGGCATTGATGTCAACACGTTCTTTGTTGATACGAACACGCTTTTTGCGCTCATTGTGCTGTTGAGCCATTTTCTCCTCACGTTCCTTGCGGCGCTCCTCCTTGGTTTTCTTCTTAGGACGAGTGCTCTGGTTGAGGGAAGACAAATCTATCTTGCCCAACACCTTAGGCTCATTAGCAGTAAACTTCTTCTCACTCTTGAGAGTAAACACGCTGTTGTCTGCTGCGCCAGCAGAATGCTGTGCAGTTTCATTCTTAGCATGATGATGCTCTTTCTTTCCCTGAGGAGCATTCTGCTTATTCATCTGAGCGTTTGACTGCTGTGATTTCTGATGATTTTCCTGTTTCATTTGCTGTTTATGCTGAGAAGCCTGTTGTGGCTTCTGTTCCTTCTTTTGCTCAGCCTTAGGAGCGTCTTTCTTCTGCTCAGGACTGACGGCAGCAGTCTCAGGCTTTTCCGCAACAGACTCTGCAGCAGGCTTCTTACCGATATTGTCCAAGTCAATCTTTCCCAGCGGCTTATACTGCTGCTGTCCATTAGACTCCAACAAGCTTTCAGCGCGATTGTCCTTCTGCTCTGGCGCACGCTTCTTATCTTTTGCTTTTTTGGTAAAGAGTTTCTCAGCCTGATCACGAACCTCTCTGTCCTGACTGAAGGCATCATTCAATGCCTTGTATTGCTGGTCGGTGAGTTTGAAGCTCGGTTCTGCCTTGACATCTCCCAGGTCTTTTCTTTTCTCTAGGAATTCAACTGCCGTCTGAAGTCCTATATTTAATTCACGTAGTGCTTTATTTAATCTGATGCTCATAAATTATTTATTCTCCTATTTTTAAAGTTAGATTCCCTGCAAGCACTCGCTGGCAAGGGAATTATTGTTCGAATTCGGCGCGCAACACGCTGAGTACATGATCAACGGTCTCCTCTTCGAGGTCGGCCTTCTCAATCAGCAAGTTGCGAGGTGCATTGAGTACCTGCTTGGCAGTATCAAGACCGATGCCCTTGATAGCATCGATAACCCACTGGTCAATCTCATCAGAGAACTCATCCAAGTAGATATCCTCATCGGCCTCATTCTCGTCTACCTCACGGAATACGTCGATGGTATATTCTGTAAGCATAGAAGCCAGTTTGATGTTCATACCGCCACGGCCGATAGCCAAACTAACTTCCTCAGGCTGCAAGTAAACCTCTGCTTTCTTGTTCTCATCATCAACATTGATTGAAGAAACCTTGGCTGGAGCCAACGCACGCTGAATGAAGAGTTTGGTATTGCTTGAGTAGTTAATGACATCGAGATTCTCGTTGCAAAGTTCGCGAACGATACCGTGAACGCGGCTACCCTTAACACCTACACATGCGCCAACCGGGTCGATACGCTCATCGAATGTTTCAACAGCAATCTTAGCACGTTCTCCCGGAAGACGGGCGATACGGCGGATTGCAATCAGACCGTCTGCAATCTCAGGAACCTCAGCCTCCAACAGGCGCTGCAAGAAGATTGGAGCAGTACGGCTCAAGATAATCTTTGGATTATTGTTCTCGTTGTCTACACGAAGGATGACCGCACGAACAGTCTCACCCTTGCGGTAAGTATCACCAGGAATCTGCTCAGTCTTAGGCAACATGAGCTCGTTGTTCTCATCATCTACAATCAGAACCTCGCGCTTCCAAACCTGATAAACCTCACCAGAGATAACCTGACCTACGCGATCCTTGTATTTGTTGTAGAGTGAATCATGCTCCAACTCAAGAATCTTGGAAGCCAAAGTCTGACGAAGAGTCAAGATGGCACGACGACCAAACTTATTGAAGTCAACCGTCTCACTTACATCCTCACCAACCTCGTAATCCGGCTCAATCTTACGAGCCTCAGAAAGTGTAATTTCCTTATTTTCATCTTCAACTTCGCCATCAGCAACAACTATACGGTTGCGATAAATTTCGAAGTCACCCTTGTCAGGGTTCACGATGACATCAAAGTTTTCGTCACTACCAAAAATCTTGGCAAGTACATTACGGAAGCTCTCCTCCAATACACTTACCAATGTAGTACGGTCGATATTCTTTGTTTCTTTAAACTCGCGGAATGTATCAATCATACTCGCTGTCAATTCTTGCTCTTTTTTAGCCATAACTTAATTGAAACTAATTATGTATTTTGTATATTTTACTTTATCCATCTGGTAAACGTGATCAACCTCCTGCTTAACCGGACGTTTTTTACCTTCAACCTTTACCTTTTCTTCAACGCCAACTGTGAAGTCATTTCCTTCAACAGCTTTCAAGATACCCTTCACCTTCTTGCCGTCGGCATCAAGCACCTCTACCTCCTTGCCAATGAAATTGATATACTGCTGCGGAACTTTGAACGGTTGACCCAAGCCTGCAGAGCCAACTTCGAGCTCATAGTCTTCCTCGTCACGGTTCAAATGATCCTCAATATACTTACTCAAGGCAACACAATCCTCAATCCATACTCCATCGGCATGGTCAATCTCAACAACGATTCTATCGTCGGGACTGATTTCAATGCTTACCAAGAAATATTCCTTATCTTGGAGCCATTCTTCAACTAATTTTTTTACGACGTTTTTATCAATCATATATACCTTATTAAAATAAAATGAGGAACTCTTGTGAGCCCCTCATTCCACTGAACGTTGCAAAATTACAAATATTTTTGTGATTAGCCAAAAAAAATGCAACTTTTTATTCGCAACGTGCACATTTTTAATCGATTGTGCACGTTTTTGTACTTATTTCTTCACAGGATGCAGTATTTTTTCGTATTCTGATGGAGAATTCAGCAATTTTACTGCTTCCTTAATCTGCTTGTCATAGCGCATGGAATTCTGGATGGCACCGCGCTGGAAATAATAGGCAGAAACGATGTCATTTTCCAACAGATGCTTGATGTAATCCTTGTTATAATCCAGATCCTTTGCCACATTATGGCTCAGCTTTTTCTTCAAAGCCTCAAACTCTGCCTTGGCATCATCGTAGTAGCCTTCAAACTTAGCGAGTTTTTCCAAGTCTTTGAGATACTTTTCTGTTTCACGGTCGTACTGGAAGTTAGCCTTCAACACGCGTGTCTTGAATTCATCATAGTCGGCATCGGTCAGCGAGAACTCCTTCGCAGGAGCAATAGCAGGATGCTTGGCGATATAATCAACCTCATAATTAAGCATCACCTCATTACTGTCGCGGGCACCAGCCAGATAGAAGGCGATGTTTGGCAAAGAATCAGGCTTTACTTCTACATCCGGCTTCACGCCACCTCCATCTCTCACTTCTCTGCCACCTGCTGTATAGAACACCTTGGTAAGAGAGTCGGGAACATGCTCCACATAACCACCCTTATCGTGCTTATAGTTGAGTGCCTGAACGCATCGACCGCTAGGAATGAAATATTTAGCAGTAGTAAGTTTCACCTGTCCGTTATAAGGCAAATCCATGGTAGTCTGCACCAATCCCTTTCCATACGTGCGCGTACCTAATATTACAGCACGGTCATAATCCTGCAGACTGCCGCTCATGATTTCACTGGCACTGGCTGAATTCTCGTTCACCAATACCACCATCGGCATAACGGAATCTATCGGTTCAACCGTGGTCTTATAAACATGATTAGAACGCTGCAACTTTCCCTTCATCTCCAAGACTGTCTTACCTTTAGGCAAGAACATATTGATGATGCTGACTGCTTCGGTAACAGAACCACCTCCATTATTACGCAGATCGAAGACAAGACTCTTGGCTCCTTGCTTTCTCAAATCGATGAAAGCACGACGCACTTCCTTGGCAGACTGCTCGGTAAAGGAATTGAAGTTGATGTAACCGATGCTACCCTCCAACATGCCATAATAAGGCAAGAACGGCAACTGGATGGTACGGCGTGTTACCTTCACCTTCATCGTCTTGCCTGTACTTGGACGCTTAACTTTCAGCATGAAAGAAGAACCCGGGTCACCACGAAGATGATCGCTGACATAGCTCACCTCCTTATTGGTCATATCCTCATCATCAATACTCAGGATGATGTCACCCTTCTTCAGTCCCACTTCTGCAGCAGGCATATTCTCATAAGGCTCGCTGATACAGACGCGCTGCAACTGGAAATTGTAGCGTATCACCGCACCTACACCCGCATACTTGCCGGTGAGCAGGTTCTTGAGTTCCTTCATCTTCTGCTCAGGATAATAGGTAGTATAAGGGTCGAGACTACGCAACATGGCATTGATACCATTTCCGACCACAACTTCAGCATCGAGTGTATCAACATACATCAAATCGAGATTCTTGTAGATGGCATTGAATATTTCCATATTCTTTGCGGCTTTGAAGTCATGATCTTTGTCAACCTGAGCAAAAGTAGGAACTGCCAGGAGCACCATAAGCAAGGAGAACAGTATTCTTTTCATTGTTACCTTATTTAATTGTATATGATTCAACTTATTGGTTATTTTCTCCTCCTCTTCACGGCATTCGCCCTCGGGAGAAGATTTCGACCACAAAAGTACTCATTTCTTTGCGAAAAACACCATAAAATAGGCAAAAAGTGGCACAAAGATAAGAAAAAATACACTTTTTTAGGGAAAAAGCGAAAAAAGTCAGCAAAAAATTTGGCAGAATGAAGAAAAGTTAGTACTTTTGCACACGCAAATAAGGAACGTCATGTTCTTTACAGAAAAAAATGCTTCAATAGCTCAGTTGGTTAGAGCACCTGACTGTTAATCAGGGGGTCGTTGGTTCAAGCCCATCTTGAAGCGCAAGAGAGTTTCAGGTTAGCCTCGTAACTCATCTTCTTTCATAGCAAATTGCTTCAATAGCTCAGTTGGTTAGAGCACCTGACTGTTAATCAGGGGGTCGTTGGTTCAAGCCCATCTTGAAGCGCAGAAAAGAGTCGCAAGTTTTACTTGTGACTCTTTTTATTTATCCACATTTTATCCCACTTTGCATTCTCCATTCCCATTTACAAATACTACATCCGGCAATAACAAGAGAAAGCAATATCAAAAAAAAGGCACATTCCTATGCGGAATGTGCCTTTATATATAATAATGTGTCTAATACGCAGATTATTCTACATCATTGTTGTGATCCAAAGAGTCGTTGAACTCCTTAGGAGCCTGCTCATCATTACGATGCTCGTAACGACGTGGCTGACGAGCTGGACGCTCACCACGACCTTCATGACGATCATCACGACGACCGCGACTCTCACCGCGCTCAGGACGTGGACGACGCTCACGCTCTACATAACCCTCTGGCTTCTCCATCAATACACGATGAGAAAGTTTGTACTTGCCAGTCTTAGGATCAATCTCCATCAACTTCACCTTGATCTTGTCGCCTTCCTTGATGCCAGCCTCTTCAACTGTCTCAAGACGCTTCCAATCAATCTCAGAGATGTGGAGCAAACCATCTTTACCAGGGAGAATCTCTACGAAGCAACCGTAAGGCATGATAGAGCGAACAGTACCCTCGTAAACCTCACCAACCTCAGGAACAGCTACGATAGCCTTGATCTTAGCCAAAGCTGCATCGATAGAATCCTTGTTAGGAGCAGATACCTGGACGTGACCCTTACCATCAGTCTCCTCGATAGTGATTGTCGCACCAGTATCCTCCTGCATCTGCTGGATAATCTTACCACCAGGGCCGATAACAGCACCGATGAATTCCTTAGGAATATCGAATGCTACGATACGTGGAACCTGTGGCTTCATCTCAGCACGTGGCTCAGAGATTGTCTCCATCATGCAGTTCAGGATGTGCTCACGACCAGCCTTAGCCTGCATCAAAGCCTCCTCAAGAATCTCGAAGCTCAAACCGTCGCACTTGATATCCATCTGTGTAGCAGTCAAGCCATCGCGGGTACCAGTGGTCTTGAAGTCCATATCACCCAAGTGGTCCTCATCACCGAGGATATCACTGAGGATAGCGTACTTGTCCTCACCTGGGTTCTTGATAAGACCCATAGCGATACCAGAAACTGGCTTCTTCATAGGAACACCTGCATCCATCAGGGCGAGAGTACCGGCACAAACAGTAGCCATAGAAGAAGAACCGTTAGACTCCAAGATCTGGCTTACCAAACGTACTGTGTAAGGGAAGTCTGTAGGAATCTGACCCTTCAAACCACGCCATGCCAAGTGACCGTGACCAATCTCACGACGGCCTACACCGCGCTGAGCCTTAGCCTCACCTGTTGAGAATGGAGGGAAGTTATAGTGAAGGAGGAAGCGCTGGTAGCTCTTCTCGAGCACACCGTCGATAAGCTTCTCGTCCATCTTGGTACCGAGCGTACATGTAGAGAGAGACATAGTCTCACCACGCTGGAAGATAGCGCTTCCGTGAGGCATTGGGAGTGGAGATACCTCGCACCAGATAGGGCGGATTTCTGTAGTAGCACGGCCATCAAGGCGCAAGCCCTCATCAAGGATACAACGGCGCATAGCATCGCGCATTACGTCATCATAGTAACGGGTAGCCTCAGCGTGCTTCTCCTCCAAGTCTTCCTCAGAAAGATCGGTATGAGCAGCGTCATACTTCTCGAGGAAATCAGCCAAAACCTTGTCGAAAGCATCCTGACGTGCATGCTTCTCCAAAGCCTGATGATTGATATCATAAGCTGGCTTGTAAAGCTCAGACTTGATCTGCTCACGGAGTTCCTCATCGTTGATCTCATGGTCATACTCACGCTTCACGTCAGTACCCTTCTCCTTAGCCAACTCATACTGGAGTTCGCACATAGGCTTGATAGCCTCGGCAGCCACCTTGAGGGCACCAATGAGATCCTGCTCAGAAACTTCCTTCATCTCACCTTCTACCATCATGATATTGTCCTTGGTAGCACCAACCATGATATCCATGTCTGCCTCTTCCATCTGCTGGAATGTAGGATTTACAACATACTCACCATTGATACGAGCTACACGAACCTCAGAGATATAGTACTCGAAAGGAATATCTGAACAAGCCATGGCAGCTGAAGCAGCGAAACCTGCGAGGGCATCTGGCTGGTCAACACCATCGGCTGAGAGCAACATTACCTGTACGTAAACTTCTGCATGGTAGTTAGAAGGGAAAAGTGGACGCAAAGCACGATCCACAAGACGAGAGGTAAGGATTTCCTCATCGCTGGCTTTGCCTTCGCGCTTGGTGAAACCACCAGGGAAACGACCTGCAGCACTATACTGCTCACGATAATCTACTTGCAAAGGCATAAAATCTGTACCCGGAACTGCATCCTTTGCTGCACAAACAGTTGCGAGAAGCACTGTGTTACCCATGCGGAGAACCGCAGCACCATCAGCCTGTTTTGCAACTTTTCCGGTCTCAATTGTGATGGTTCTTCCATCAGGCAACTGAACACTTTTTGTAATTACGTTCATCTAAATTAAAAAACTTATTGTTTTGTCTAACATCTAAAATATCTAAAACGCTGCAAAGATACCTCTTTAATTATTAATAAACAAATAAATCAGCAATTATTTTCCACTTTTTTAAATAATTTATCTATAGAAGGTGCATTATTCGCAATTTTATTACTATCTTTGCACTCGATAATTTTGCAAAATAATAAAATTCATGAAGATAACTAGACTCTTTTCAGTGGCAGCGATTATGGTAGCTGCACTGGCTTTGACTTCTTGTAACAACAAGAAATTCCACATCAACGGCAATATCACAGAGGCTCAGGACTCTATGCTCTATCTGGAGAACATCAGCCTGAACGGTCCTGTGAAAATCGACTCTGTGAAACTGGGCGAGGATGGTGCCTTTGCCTTCGACGAGGCTGCCATGGACTCTGTTACCCCAGAGTTCTACCGCTTACGCATCGCCAATCAAACCATCAATCTTTCCATCGATTCTACAGAAACCGTCAAGGTAAAGGCGGCTTATCCGCAGATGAGCTTCAAATACGAAGTGGAAGGTTCTGAAAACTGCAACAAGATCAAGGAGTTGTCTCTTAAGCAGATGACTCTCCAGAGCAATATCAACGGGCTCATGAAAGATCCTAACATCGGCAACGATTCTATCGAATCCATCGTAGGCCGCATGCTCCAGGCTTACAAACAGGACATCAAGACCAACTACATCTTCAAGGAGCCAATGAAGGCATACGCTTACTATGCGCTCTTCCAAACGGTACAGTTGGGCAATGTGAATACACTTATCTTCAACCCTCGCAACAACAAAGACGACGTGAAGGTATTTGCTGCCGTAGCAACCAGTTGGGATACCTACTATCCTGGCGCTGAGCGTGGCAAGAACCTCCACAATATCGCCATCGAGGGAATGAAGGACATCCGCATCATCGAGAACCAGATGGCACAGCAGCAGATTGAGGCCAGCAAGGTGAGCGTAAACGGATGCATCGAACTTGCACTTCAGGACAACAAGGGGCAGGTACGCCGTCTCTCCGACCTCAAGGGCAAGGTGGTACTGCTCGACTTCCATCTCTTCGCCAGCAAAGAGAGCACCAAGCGCATCATGATGTTGCGTGAACTCTACAACAAGTATCATGCTGCCGGACTGGAGATTTATCAGGTATCAGTAGACCCTGACGAGCACTTCTGGAAGACCTCTACCGCTGCCATCCCTTGGATTTGCGTACGCGATGAAGATGGCATTCAGGGCAAGAGTCTGGCTCTCTACAATGTCCAGAGCATTCCTACCTTCTTCCTGATCGACCGCACCAACACCCTGCAGGCACGTGATGCACAGATTAAGGACATAGAGGCAGCCATCAAGAACCTTCTTTAAGATAACCAGAAGATAACCAGGAGTTAGAAGTTTGGAGAGAACAGTTTCGGCTTTTCATCTTCCAGCTTCTAACTCTTATTCTTTAACGTCAGTTCTGTATCTGCTTTCATGATAACATAGATGGCAATATCAGAATACGAACCATACAAGGAACTTAAGAACAAAAAAACAATAAACTTTTAAACCCTAAAAAATGAATAAGAAATTTTTAGCAATGGCAGCCTTGGCGCTTATCACAACTGGAGCACAGGCTAAAGTAAAGTTGCCACACATCTTGGGTGACAACATGATTTTACAGCAAAACACAGAGGCTAGCCTCTGGGGATGGGACAAACCAGGAACCACAGTAGAGGTAACCACCTCATGGTCTGGGCAGAAATATTCTGCCAAGACCGGAAAGGATGGCAAATGGGCTATCAAAGTACAAACCCCGAAGGCGAGCTACACCCCACTCTCCATCACTTTCGATGATGGCGAAAAGACCACTCTCAACAATGTGCTGGCAGGAGAAGTATGGGTTTGTGCAGGTCAGAGCAACATGGAGATGCCTGTAAAAGGATTCGGCAACTGCCCTGTAGAAGGTTACAACAAGGCGGTGCTCGAAGCAAACCAGTACAAAGGCGTACATTACGTAAAGATTCCTAGCGTAATGAGCAGTAAGCCGTTAGATGATGCCAACTGCGAATGGAAGGAGGTTAACCCGGAAACCGTAGGCGATGCATCTGCTACAGGATACTTCTTTGCACAGGTAATAAACAAGACTCTTGATATTCCGGTAGGTCTGGTCATGGCAAACAAGGGTGGAAGCCGTGTAGAAAGCTGGCTCGACCGCGACTACCTGAAGAAGAACACCAAGGAAGATCTCGACTCTGTAAAGATGACCAAGAACCCTAAGTTTAAGTGGGATTTCCTCTACCCTCTTCTCTGGGGTAACGGAACTTTCCACCCTATCCTCAACTATAGCGTAAAGGGTATCCTCTTCTATCAGGGATGTTCTAACGTGGGCGACCCGGACGGCCAGTATACCAAACGTCTTGCCGACCTCGTTGCCCAGTGGCGCAGAGACTTCAAGCAGGGCGAACTGCCATTCTATTTCGTACAGATTGCACCTTATCATAATGGCAACGTAAATGGCGATTGGGGACCTAAGCTCCGTGAACAGCAGTTCAATGCAGCTAAGGTGATTCCAAACAGCGGCATCGTCTGTACCGAAGACCTGGTTTACCCATACGAGGTTGAGCAGATTCATCCATGTCAGAAACAGCCTGTAGGCGAACGACTTGCACTTCAGGCACTCAGCAAGACCTATGGCATGAAGGGACTCTTCAGCGAGAGCATGACCTTCAAGGAGATGAAGATTGTAGGTGATACTGTAAAGGTGCATTTCGACAACACCTACGGAGCCTACAACCGCTTTGAAGGTATCGAAGGTTTCGAAGTTGCAGGCGAAGATAAGGTATTCCATAAGGCTACAGCCAAGCACTTCTGGCAGGAAGGCAACGATCCTTGGAATGAGTGCGTCATCGTAACCAGTCCTGAGGTAAAGAAACCAGTAGCCCTTCGCTACTGTTTCCGCAACTTCCAGCTCGGCAATATGGCAAATGCAGGCAACCTGCCTCTCTTCCCATTCCGTACAGATAATTGGTAAATATCAGATAACCAGCGGCCGATCTTTGTTCTGCAGTCAAAGACCGGCCGCTTTTCAATTATAACATGATGATAAATTCTTTTCCATTAAACATCAATCATTATACATTAATCATAATATGAGTCACGTATTAGATAAGTTTCTGTTTTGCCCGGTTTGCGGCTCTAATCATTTCGAAATCAACAACATCAAGAGCAAGAAGTGTAAGGACTGCGGATTCTCTTATTACCTCAATCCAAGCAGTGCTACGGTAGCTCTCATACTCAACAGTAAGGAAGAGCTCCTGGCAGTAAGGCGCAAGAAAGACCCAGCCAAGGGGGCACTCGATTTGCCAGGCGGTTTTGTTGACATGGATGAAACTGGTGAAGAAGGTATGGCAAGAGAGGTAAAAGAGGAAACCGGACTGGATGCAACTGAGGTTAAGTATCAGTTCAGCTACCCAAATCTCTACCTTTACTCAGGTTTTATGGTTCATACCCTCGATATGTTCTATGAAGTGAAGGTGAAAGACGACACACATATAGAAGCAATGGACGATGCAGAAGAATCATTCTGGATACCATTGAGCAGACTCAATCCTGATGAGTTTGCATTCGATTCCATACGCAAGGGGCTCCATCGTTATTTGGAAACAAAATTGGGGTAAAAAGGGTTCAATACAGCCAAATATGGCTCCCAAACATTAAAAAAACCAAAAAAAACACCATATAATAAGGTATAAGCAAAAAGTTTACTTACTTTTGCCAACCGAAAAAAATTGTGTATAAGCTTATGCAAGAGAATTTAGTAATCGTCGAGAGCCCTGCGAAGGCTAAAAAGATCGAAGAGTTTTTAGGTAAGGACTATAAGGTTATGTCTTCTTACGGTCATATCCGTGACCTGAAGAAGAAGGAACTTAGTATAAACGAGAAAACCATGGAACCTGATTATGAGATTCCAGAGGAAAAGAAAAAACTCGTTACAGAATTGAAAACGAATGCGAAGAAAGCCAAGAAAATCTGGTTAGCATCCGATGAGGACCGCGAGGGAGAAGCCATCAGCTGGCACCTTTGCGAAGTACTGGGATTGGATGAGGAGAAGACAAACCGTATTGTCTTCCACGAGATTACCAAACAGGCTATTCTTGACGCAATCAAGAACCCACGCCATCTGGACATGAACCTGGTGAATGCTCAGCAGGCTCGTCGTGTACTCGACCGACTGGTAGGTTTCAAGCTTTCTCCTATCTTGTGGAGAAAGGTTAAGCCAGCCCTTTCTGCAGGTCGTGTACAGAGTGTTGCTGTCCGTCTGATAGTAGAACGTGAGCGTGAAATCCAGAAGTTCCAGAGTGTTCCATACTATCGCGTTACCGCTATTTTCGCCCTGATCAGCGACAGCGGCAATGCAACAGAGGTAAAGGCAGAACTGGACCAGCGTTTCAATACCCACGAAGAGGTTGAAGCTTTCCTTGAAAAGTGTAAAGACGCTAAGTTTATGGTTGAATCTGTAACCAAAAAGCCTTTAAAGCGTTCTCCTGCACCACCTTTCACTACTTCTACTCTGCAACAGGAGGCAGC
>UMAC01067775.1_pt1 | contig 15813 bp, 15 predicted proteins | sample 1963591 | NCBI WGS metagenome assembly UMAC01 (sample SAMEA4835904, study PRJEB28245) | human gut metagenome | biome: gut microbiome; material: fecal sample | place: Denmark | collected 2008
CTGCCGCCCAGCGCACAGGCACCAGCGACGAGATTGCCGAGGCAGCAGCCTTCCTGCTGGGAGAGAATGCCAAGTTTATTACAGGTACCGACCTGCTCATCGACGGTGGTGTCATCGCTGCTATCCGCATGGGTGAATATCAATTAGGATAAAGAACAAAGACAACAATGAAAAAGCTAATATTTAGTTTAATCGCATTGATGACAGCAATGGTTATGAACGGACAAGTGAAGCAGACGTATCTGACGTTGAACAATGGAGTACAGATGCCACAATTCGGACTCGGAGTGTATAGCATTCCCGACGGTGACGAGACCTACAATTCTGTGATGACAGCGTTGAAGTGCGGCTACCGCCATATCGACACGGCACATGCCTATCAGAACGAACGTAGTGTGGGACGCGCTGTGAAGGACAGCGGCATTGACCGCTCCGAGATTTGGATTACAAGCAAGCTGTGGCCTAATGAGTACGGTGAGGGTAAGACACTGAAGGCCATCGACCGCATGTGCGGACGCTTGGGTGTTGACTATATTGACCTCGTGTATTTCCATCAGCCTGTTGGCGACTTCGTTGGAGGCTGGAAAGAAATGGAAAAGGCGCTAGAAAGCGGAAAGGTTCGTGCCATCGGCATTTCGAATTTCGACGTGAACGATAGCATCTGGAACTCCATCGTCGAGAACTGCCGTATCGTGCCGCAGATTGTACAGATTGAATGTCACCCCTATGCTCAGCGCGAGCACTGGCAGAAGATGGCTGCCAAGCACAACATCCAGATAGAGTGCTGGTTCCCACTGGGCGGACGTGAATCAAAGGGTGAACTGTTGCGCGACCCCGTCATCTGCGAGATTGCCAAGGCTCATGGCAAGAGTTCCGCACAGATCATCATTCGGTGGCACATGCAGATGGGCTTCTCGGTCATCCCTGGTGCCTCGAATCCTGACTATATCCAAGAAAACATCGAGACCTTCGACTTCGCCCTTTCCAACCACGAGATGGAGCGCATCCACCAGTTGAACAAGGAGAAACGCTACTTCAATATGTCGTATGAAGATCAAGTGAAATGGTTCTCACAATTCAATCCAACTGACTAATAAATCAGACGACAAAATACGTTGGAATCATTAAGAAAAGATAAACGAATCCGTAATTTGGGTATAACCAGATTGCGGATTTCTTTGTAATTTTACCATATAGTAATCTTTGCAAACTAATTTCATCGACTCACTGAAGCAGGAACGGCAGATGTAATAATTATCTTTTCGTCGAAGATTGATTTATGATGCAGAAGTATGGATGGGATATGAAGAAAGCTCTGGATGAGCTGTATTCTTCAGAAACCTACAAACGCCTGTGTAATCCAGCCTGTGGCTTATATTACGAAGGCGCAGTATATGTTTTCTCTTATTTGGAGAATGAGATGGAAACTGGGGTGGTAAAATAATGGTAATCTCTTAGTTGTAGATGCTTATGGTACATTTGAATCTCCCAATATCCCTTCTTATGATATTATAGTAGAGAATGAGAATATGTTGTATAAGCAGGTAAAATGCGATTTGGTAAAATCGAAAATCTAAAGATAATGTATTGATAAGTCGTGTAAATCTATTGAAATTATATTTATTTTTGGGAAGAATTTTAACCCCAAATATGCAAGCCTATGAAAGCAGTATGCGGTCTTGACGTGCACAATCGGTAGTCATATTAAATATTTTTGTAACTAATTGATTTTCACCTATAAAGGTACAAAATATTTATGAGACTACCAACTTTTTATAAACTATTTCTTATCCCGAACTGGGGTAATGCAGGAGAGGTGCTTGGGGTATATGGAAGTTCCGGCATGTCAACTGGTCCTCATCTGCACCTGACAACAAAAAAAGATGGCAAGGTGTTTGACCCTGTCATCCTTCTGAAGTATGTTCGTGAATTGTTCGAAAACTCCCTATAGTTTATTCAAACACAAGCAATTTGCCTGTTAATACTTTCTTTGTACCGTTCATGTATGTCAGTATCACCTTGGTGATATTCATATTTGAAGCGTCTCCAGACACATAATAATAAGAAGTGTCCCATTCCCAACTTGCAGATTCAAACTCTCGAAGTGGTCCTGTGCCCTGGAAATGGCCGGTCTTCCTCAAATCGCCTACATCGTTGGTTACCTTGAAATATACATCGATGTACTTGATCGTATTTCTGTTGGTATTCATGTAGTTGAAATGGAATGATATACATGAATATTCAGAATCCCATCCCCAATCAGTAAAGAAGCCGTAAGGTGCTCTCTTTTTGAGACGTTTGACATACTCGTCAAGGTAATGGTATGACAGCTCACTTGTAATCATGTCATAATCCTCTGACTCATCTGTAAGGCTATCTTTGAATATTTCATAGTGATACCTGAAAGGACTGTATTCCTTCAGACTTTGGCTTAGTTCACTTTTATGTCCTGTTATATATGTGTAGCCCAGTCTGCCATCAGTTCTTGTGAAGTAATAAATGGTATCATTCTTGATTCCAATAGTGAATAATGAATCCTCAGAAAATGATTTCTCGCATTCATCACAATACAGAGACTTATTTCCTGTCGGCACCATTCTCCAGTTGTGAGTTTCCATATAGTCTGAACGTTCTTTCTTCAGTTTGGCCAATCTTTCAGCTTTGAGCTTCTCTATTTCAATGGAGTCAGCCTTTGCTTTAGCTATCGAGTCTTGAATATGTCTTGTTCGTGCCTCATTTAGCGCAGTATATTTATCATCCAGCTGCTTGGAGTATTTTTGAACAAGTACATAAAGTTCATCCCCTGCTACTTGGGGGATGGACTTGTTCTTCTTGATGATCTTGGCGTAGTCCTTGGTTAGGGTGATCACAATATTGCTGTTTGGGGTCATGACATACAGATTTTGAGCTTTCTTGTCATAAGCATAGCTGCCCACAATATTGTCAACACGCTCAACCGACTTATTGGTTACTCTTTTGTAATAACCATCGCTTTCAGGATCATAAGCAACAATTACTCTTCGTTGAGTAGAATTGCTTATAGAAAATTGGGCATGTACACCGATGGTTGCCATCACCAGCATGAATAAAACGATTATCTTTTTCATTGTCTGTCTTTGATTAAACTTATTTCTTTTTGATAAACTCGGCAAATTCTTTGCCTGTATATGTTTTCTCTTTCATCAGTTCAAGAACTGTTTTGTCCGAGAAATCGAGCCTGAGATTGGCAGTCGTTGGATATTTGACATTTGAACTCCAGAATGTGAAGTTGTATTTCTCACTCGGATTCAGTGTTTTGCTGACTCTACCATCATCCTCTGCCATGAAATTCCCACTCCTGTCATAATATGTAACAAGATACTTGATACCGGAGATAGAGTAGGGAAGTGTACCTATTATAGCTTTTGAATAACTTCCAACAATTCATTTACAGCATCACAAATGCGCTTATTAGAACGCAGATACGAATAGTGAGTTAAATCTTCTAACTGAACCCATGTTTCATCTCCATCAATATAAGATGCACCTTCTATTGCTTTCAATAATTCTGTAGCATATTTTTTGGTCTTACATGAGATATGTATAACGAACTCATGATATTGCTTAAAGCCTAACCATATAGTGCACTTGGGGTGGTCCTGACGAAGCCAAATCTCATTTCCAAAACAGTCTTTATAATCTTTATACATCAATTCTTGGTTTTCGTCATCGAAAACGAAGCCATAGCAGTCGCACAGATTATGTGCCATTCGTGCCCTTTCTGTATCCAAGGCGATTTTTGCATACTGTTTTCTTGGAACTGCAAACATAATATGGCCAGCATACCAATATACTCTAAACGTAGCTTTCAATCTTTCTTCTTCATCAGAAATCCAGTCATACATGTTAACATCTGTACGAAGTCTCTTGATAGCCATTTTATAAGCCAACTTGTCATTGTCATTTGCATTTTGCCATGGTTCTGCTTCTGGCGCATTGTCTATATAATTTTGGAGAGCATCAGTGATTTCATCGATAGAATTCTTGTACAACACTTTGTGCAGCATTTCACGAACTTTATCATCAGAAGCCAAAATATTCTTCAAAAATTTGTTCTTTTCAGCTCTTTCTGTAATATATAATACGTTGATATCTTCCCAAGTATTAAACTGGGAAACAATAGCTCTGATAAGAATATGCTTTTTCTTATATATATTGCTAATTCCATTTTTATCAAACATGGTCTTAGCACGATTCGCATTATTCTTATATTCTTCAAGAGTCATTTCTGGCGAATAGAAAAATGTAACCATACCTTTGAAATAGGCGTGATTTTCTACATTGACCCAAACCATCTCCCAATTTGGATTTTCTGCAATACGTCTGGCTTTTTCTACTTCCTCCAAAAGAGCACGATTTTCGCGTTCTGAAGAATTTTCATCCCTCCACTTACTCAAAGCAGCATAAAATGACACCCCTTCTGATTTCTTGTCTGCAATAAAATGAATAACTGCAGAGAACTTTCTTATTAAAGAAGAAACTGGTGTTAAGCTGTCGATGTTAGTGTTCTCTATAACATTCCATACGATTCTCATCCATTTAGCAAAAATATCAGGCTCAAAGTTTGGCATTGCCTCAATAAACTCAATAGCAGCTCCTAAAGCAATCAGTTTTACCTGACTCATTTTAGACGAAGTGTTGCAATAGAAATCGTCTCCTGAATGATCCTCGTTCTTTTCCCATACAGGAAGCATATTACTAAAGATTACTTTACCCTCGGATGAATAGTCATAATGGTATATGACGTCCAGTACCTTATCAAGTGTGATGATGTATTCAGGATGACTTTTCAGCAAGTTTTCGAAAGACTTGAAGCCAAAGTATTCATTACTTCCAATTTGCTCTTCTGCATTTGTGTAGAAGAACTTAATTGTTTTATCTGAACGCATATCTTTATCACTAACATCTTCTTTACTTGAAATAATGTATTTACAAGCGAAGAATCGAGAAAAGAAGCTCATGTATGCATCATCAAAGTCATCTGCTCCATTTTTCCAAAAAATATCAACCCATTTTGCATCAAGTTTAACCGAGAAATTAAAAGAGAAAGGAACCATTTCCTTTGAGTTCTTTTTGTACAACGACACCTGCTCTTGATAGCCCTGGTAATCGTTGTTAGAGACGAAGTTGGTCAAATCCGCCTTGAAATTTTCAAACGGACTTAATTGCAGACCGCGAGCATTCATCTTAATGTAAAGTTCCTCTGATAAATTGAACACCCCTAATGATTTTACATAGAATTGCAAATATTGTAATCTTTTGTATAAATCATGTCTGTTCGATTCTGTATATCGCTCATGAATAGCGTCAAGCATGGTCAACATAGCCGTGATAGTACTATCTCTATCAAAAGATTTAAAATACCATTTAGCATTTCTGATAACCTCTTTAGGCATTTTTTCACCAAAATCAACCTTGTACTGAGCTAATTCTTGGCAAAAAACAGTTGATGTACTTCTAGTTTCATATACGAATTTACTCAAACATTCTCTTACTTGTAAATCTTCAGAGCGGTCCAATTCTGCATTGGCAATATACCAATACAACAAAAATAATGTAGTGAGACGCTGCTGTCCATCAAGCAACTCCATCTTATAATTATCGTTACTTGCTTTGATGATTCCGTAGATAAAATTTAAATCAAAAATTTCATCGTCATCTTTCTGAAGATTGTCAAAAATCTCATCTAGGAATGTATTGCGGACATATGTACATATGCTATCCGTACGTCCTTGTGCATAAGGACGTTGTATCTGCGGTATAACAATACCTGAAACTGTCACTTGAGTTGTCTTGTCATAATCTACTTTCTTTGAAAATAGATCTATAAACGAATATCTATGATTCATATTTTTCTTAATTATTTTCTGGTAAATACTCTGAAAGCATCTTTACGATATATTTTTGATATGCCTCCATGTCTTCCCTTGCCCAAACAGAACGATTAGTTCCTTTCTCGTCATAAAACTTAGAGAATATATATTGGGTTGCAACTGGAACAAATACACCTTGCTTAATTCTATCAATTATAATACGGCGCTTAGTGCAAAAAAGACTATTGCCATATGAACGATTAGTTTCAGAATCTAGCAATGTCAGATTGCCAATGCCATTTTTAATATCTTCATCGACTTCTGTTTCGCCTGCATTCTTTTTCAAAATATCAATCACCGAATCATAATCCTTATTCTCCATTTTGGACTCGATCGTTGTTTTTTCTTCTTCTGAAAGATAATTTTTTCTATCCTCAAAGGCTGTCGTAATCCATTCTTTTTTCAAATCATCTTTCTTTAATGCATTAGTATGAAATGAGTCGATGTGTTCTATATCCCAATCTTGTGCATTCAATACATCAAATGGAAATTTGTAAACATCTGATTCTGACTCCAACTTGTCGTTTTGAATATTTAGCAGATGAATATTTAATGTAAGTAATAGTCTGTAAATATTCTTTCTGTCTTTGTAGTGAGTCGTAATGTTGCCATCATCGTCTCTCTTTACACCTCTTAGATAGAATCTAATTCTTTCTTTGAGATATAATATAAAGTCTGACTGGGTAGAATCGTCTGGCATTCTATCATAATGCATTATGAGGCGACTGATGTCTTCGCCACATTGACTTAGTAAACCGATATAATTGTATGTGGCAGGTGTACAGAACCAATCATCTAAAGTACGGAAAAGGGTCATAACCTCTTTCCATGCTTCTGCTACTTCTTGTTGCAGTTCTTCTCCCTGTTTCCCTTCAAACTTATCATAATAATATCTAAAGATAGCACTTTTTCTAGTGTCTTGAATAGCCTTGTCTGCTTCTTTTAATTGATCATTCCATTCTTCTTCTTCCAATCCACTCAGAATATGTTTCTTGTAAATTAGAGAGAATAGTAGATCGATACGGTTTGGCATATCTGTACCTTTCTTTTGTAGAAAATACCAGAAATTATTAGCATGAAGAGTATTCTCTATAAATTCCCATTCGATAGCCAAAGTTGATTGCTTAATGAACTTAGAACTCTGCTCAAAGTTCTTGTTTAATAAGAACAAGCCTTTTATAAGCTCAGCATCAGTAAGACGAATCTTACCAGTATTGATCTTTTGAAATTCTTTAATGCTGCTTTTCTCCTTATCCTCAGCCAACTCATACCAAAGAACCTGGACTGAGCCTGTCTTGGTATTTCTCATGCCATTAAGAAGACTAAAGAACGAATTTCGTACAGTGTCAAGACTACCTCCGAGATTGTATCTTTGGTTGATAATTTTGCCATCGTTCTTAATCCAATTATCTATGTATCTAAATGCATTAGCCATATGATAGAAATCAATATTGTCTTTTTGAATATCTTCCGACTTTATCATATCAAGGTTGAGGTTCTCGAGAAATACCGATGAGTCTTCTCTGGTTGCATAAAGAATGTGGTAAAGTTCTTTGCCATCTTCTTCCTCTTTTAGAGTATCGGCATCCCAACCTTTTTTAGCTACAAGATATTTGTATAAGAGAAATATTGAAGTTAATCTTTGCTGACCGTCAATTATTTCCCATACTCCCTTTTCCTGCAGAACGTCTAGAGAAACGTCTTTGAAAAGTTCCTTCAACTTCTTCTCATCTGTAATTGGACGAGCGATAATCGGCTGAAGGCAATAAAAATCGTAATCATCTTTGGTATCATTTGCAAAACAAAGAAGATCTCTAAGCAAATCATCAACTTGCTTATCTGTCCAGCGGTAACCACGCTGGTAGGATGGTATGTAAAAATATCTACCATCGAGTAATTCTCCTATAGCATATTGTTCAATCGAATTGTCCATGTTTCTTATTTTTATATTTATTTCTTAATGCAAAAATAAGTTTTTTCTTCAAAAAACAGACATTTTTTATAAAAACAACACTTCTAAAGCAAATAAAATGATGTTTTCGTCATGCATGTAGTTCTTTATCAGCCTATACAACTAAAAAGGATGGCAAGGTGTTTGACCCTGTCATCCTTCTGAGGTATGTTCAAAGCATTACAAAGTAGTGCTTGATTAGCATCATTGCTTCTTGCATTTTACCCAAATAGCTTCGTCACCTATAGACATTTTCATCTCTGAAACTGTTGAAGTCGCAGAAATGATGGTGTAAGAAGCAAATAGTTCACCCTCAACATATGTGTTTAGTGTGTTTCCTTTCAAAGACCATGTTCCACGACCAGTTCCGAAATATCCTGAGCCGTAATATGAACCATCAGCTTTGAATGTGGCGTAGGTCTTATTGAAAGGCCAGTCAACATACGTATCAGACTCCGATGTCTTTACAGCTGTCATCTCCCAGGTTCCTACAATCATAGACTTATCATAGTCTCCATTGTCATCATCGTCACTGCTGCATGATATGAATGCAAAAGATGCTACCACGAGGGTAAGAAGGAAAAATAAATACTTTTTCATAATGTTCTTGTTATTTTGAATTTACCAATTGTCGTTTTCATTACCAGATAAGCCATTCTTGATGCACTCCTCAATCTTATCCATTACAACATTAGAGTAGGCATGAGCCATGACAAGTGCTTTGCAGGAAGTCTTCTTGTGAGAGTCCTTCTTGGCAAAAGGATAACATTTGTCAAGTGGCCAATTCTGATCAGAACGGGTAGGGATAATGCCTCCCATTGCACCCATCCAACCGCCACCAACGGCAACATTGACAGAATAGAATGGTACTGTGTAGGTAACACGAACCTTATTGTCCTTTATATCACATTTGATAACAGGGCGTAAATTAACGTTGTAAGCGTTAGTACCACCTGCATGTTGTGCAATACTCTCTACAAAACCCTGTGCGATGATGGTTCCCAATTCCTTGTCATTCAATTTGATGACGGAGTTCGCATCATTGAAAGTTGCGGTGAACCAATAGTTAAGCAACACATAAAGCTGATCTTTGGTCTTGCCTTCAGCAGGGATTACCTGAGTATAGGTGATGGCATTGTTCTTATCCAATGTCAACTGGGTTCCGAGATTGGTTGCTGCATCAACCCATTTCTCTCCATACTTTTCTTTTGCGTACTTTTCCAACTCGTCTGCTCGCAGAATTTGAGCATCTACCGCACTGCATACAAACAATGCAGCAAGTGCAACTAAAATAAACTTTTTCATCTTCTATATTGTTTTGATAAACATTATTCTTTTAAAAATCAAATCCAAGTTTGACGCTAACTGACTCTGTGTCATATGTAGCAGGCTTGCGAGTATAACTCATATCATATCTGCCATTGAAACGTTCAAATGTTTCAAATTCAAGTTTCTCTGCAGCATATCCTACAGACAAGCTAAGCAATAACCTGCGTCAACATGGCCTTTATAGCCAGATCGCATACTTTGCGCATTGCTATTGATGGCTAAAGCCATTGTTGCTGCTAAAAGAATTGCTATTTTCTTCATAACCTTATAATATAATAATGTGAAAAATCCATTTTCAGAAGGTAACTACCAACCGCAATTATCGTCATAGCACTCATCATTCTCGATGCCTTCATACTCATCACGATCACAATAACTACTATCATGATAGTCTTCATAAGAACAATCATGGTCGCAGCAGCAATCGTCATAACCATCTTCATAGCCACAAGCATAGTTTTCATGGTCTGAAGTTGTATTATTACCAGCGTTGCGATGCGCTTTCTTTTGGCTGTTTGAAACGCCGCTTGAAAATAAGAAATCGAATACTCCCATACCTTTTTCTATTAATGTTTAACTTCTGATGCAAAGGTATGATTCGATTGTGCAGTCTATCTGCACTATAATATATATATAGTTCTAAAAGAAAAAAATGCAGATAGAATAAACACTACCTGCATTTTTTATTTGAATAATCTTAGTCTTTATGCATTTTTAGTCTTCATGAATGTCGCAGTAAACTCCTTACACTTGCGCATGTCCTGTTTTGATGATGCAATAGAGTAGGGACTATACTTTTCAAACATGTCAAGACCACGTCCAAGAGTAATTGTCCATCCTGTATCTGTTTTGATACATCTGTCATGGAAGTCTCTGAACTTGTATGTAAACTCAATGCCATAAGAAGCAAGGTCATCCTTGATGTCATCAAGCTTGTCAATTAAGTCTGGTATCTTGTCTTCCTCTTCATTAGTGAAAAGGTTCAGTTTCAAGTCATCCACAGGACGTGTGTTGATAAGCATCAGAGCAAACTCCATGAAGTTCTTGATTTGCCATGAAGCACGTATATATGGATCTTCAACGGTTATTTCCTTTGCTTCTCTCATATAAGGTGCAAACAACTTCTCATAACTAACACCAGTTTGTCCCATTCTGAATGACATACTCTTTTCTTGTAGAATAGGAATGCGTGGACGTTTGGTCGGATGCTGATTCGAACCTCCCTCTGCATTGGCAACTACAGTAGATGTCTCATTGTTTTCTGTGGAAGTTTCAGCTTCTTCTGTATTATCTTCAGTCGTTGTATGTTCTACTGCCTGATTGCTTACTTGTTCCAATGTCTCTATGCTCACTTCGAAACCAGTTTTCAAATTGATGTACTTGAACTTTGCCGGCTCTGCCATGAAAGTTTCATCAATCACATAGAGCTGATCCTTCACACGTTTACGACCTTCTGCAGCAAAGTCAACCAACTCATAGGCCTCCTGGTCTGTCATCTTACCATCAGGATAGATGAGTTTCATCATACCAGAGAATGTCTTACGGATAGCAAGATGGTCACGTTCTGAGAGAGAACCGTCAAACTTCGCATAGTCATTCAGTACAGCTGTTCTGTCATCATTGCGCATTTCGTGAAGCACGGCTGCAATGTAGTCGGTAATAAGACCATATCCTTTGGAGAAACTGTTCTTCTTCAACATCTTGATTTCCCAACCTGGATTATAGAGATGGATTCGGTCGAGGAACGCACCCTTGATGAATGATGTAGGAATGCTCTCAAACAGATGGCTGTTCTTCAACATATATGGCACAGTATGCTTCGTATTACCTACGAAAGACATGGATGCACTTGCCTCGTGAGTTCCTTTACCACGGTTGAACGACTTGTTGGCAAGATAGTTCTGCATCGTGTCGATGAGCACAGCATCCACATTACGGCCTTTCTGTTGCTCAAACTCGTCCCATGCCACAACATCCCAATAGCCTACGAGTCCGAGAATCTCCTTGTTTCCCTGGATTTTCACGAAAAGTCGGGCAGAGGTTACGTCACCACCACTGACAAGTACGCCATAAGGAGACAGTTCCTGGAATACATGAGACTTACCAGTTCCCTTTGGACCAAATTCCATAAAATTGAAGTTGTTCTCAACATGAGGGAGAAGACGAGCCAAAGTGATGAACTTCTCACGGCGGTTCATTGCCTCAGGGTTCAGACCCACGGTGTGCATTAGGAAGTCAATCCACTCCTCTGTAGTGAAGTTCTTGCGTTGGTCGATATATTCCTGCAGGTCGATATTTGAAATCTGGATAGGCTTCAATGTCTGGATTTCCCATCTCACCTTGACGTTTTCACCACTGATATAGCCAATGGTAACAATGCACCAAACGCCATTGCCACTAAGCAGTTTGGGGTTCTTACGCACGTAGTCTGTACCGATAGGTACTCCTGTCAATCCCAGGTTGGCAAATGTAGCCTGATACTCATCGTTCTTCTCGTTGAGTACAACGGTCACTTTATCGATGATACGATGTCTGCCGTTCTCACGTATGATTCCTTTTACCGATTCTGCTTCAGCACGGTGAACATAGTTATTTTGGATAACTTGCTTAACTTTTTCCAAACCTTCGTTGATGATTTCTTCATCATCACTGGCGCAATACTGCCCCAGCAGGTATTCCAACACGTAAGTTGGAACAGGCAGTCCTCCCTTCACGAGGAAAGCCAAATCCTTTCTTACCACCTTGCCAATGAAGGCATTCATTACTTTCTGTTGTAAATCCATATGCAGTATTCCTTAAAAATCTTGTTCTATCATTGTATTGTTCTTCACTGTCTCACGCACAAGTGGGTTAAGTTTGTCATCCACATCGTAGATTCTAAGCTGTAACATACTTGCATTGACCGATTTATTCAAATTGAGTGTCACTTCAAACACGCGATTGTTCAAGTTTGTTGCATCAGTGCTATTCAGTGTCACTTCCTTTTCCTGGGTTACAGGATCGTCACCATTATAAATACAGCAAACCACCTTGCGCTCCATCACGGTCATACTTACAGCTTCCGACTGTATCATCTGGAATTTCAACCTACTGCTCACCATATTCAGGTTGTGGCTCATCAGAGCAACGCCCACCTTTTCAGTCTTGTTTGTTCTCTTCTGCTGGCTTCTTATCACAGGAATAATCATTTCCTGAAGCGATGCGCCACCATGAGCAAAGTTGTAGCCACCCGGTGCAGCCAGACGGTTAGTTCCGATAGGTACTGCAACCTGTAAAGGAGTGGTACTCTTGATGGAAGATACCTTGTCAAGTGGGAATTTTACTATTTCCACAAAAGTATCGTTGCTATCTGTGAGATAGTATCTTGTCTTTTTCTCTATAGCAGAGTCTGTAATGCTATGTTTGTCCTTATCTTCAAACTTCATGTCATTATAGAGGAAGCCATGATCTGCGGTGAGAAGCACATTTGCCACATTCCACGATGCATGCAGGCGCTTTACCAGTACCGTCAATTGTTCAATGGCTTTTCTGCAAGCACTGATTACCTCAAACGGACTTTGTGAATGTCCGGCTTCATCTATCGTATCATAGAAAATATACACCAACGGGCGTTTAAAGAGTTCACGCATGGATTGTGCGTCGCCGTTCATCACGTCTTCATAGCGTGTACAGATGGCTCCTTCCCGATATTTTCCCAAATGTGCAGTCCTCTGTTCTGTAGTTGTCAGCAGGGTTCCATCCACCATCATATCCGTACCATTCAGTTCCAGCGAGTGATGAGGGAGGAGGGCAGGTTTGCAATACTTGGTTTCCGTAGGGAGCATAGCCTGGTATGCATCTATTGTTGCAATATGCTTTTCCTTTGCCAGTTCCTGCATCAGTTCCTTTGCCACCTCATATCTCAGCGCATCGCATACGATGACAACCTGCTTCACGCTGGTATCTGACTCATTCTTGTAGAAATCTTCCTGATGCTTTAATCCGGTCTCAGTAAACCATGCGCCCTTTTCCCTGACGCATGTCAGCCATTCGAGGTTAAGAACGTTAGTAATCTTAGCATATTCCAAATCCAACTGGCGCTTGGCAGAACTCAATGTCTGTTCTATAGGATTTTCCTTCGTGATGAGTTTGTGGTATGCTTCCAGTGTACGGCGATAGTAGAGATCTACAAGATAGAACTCTTCTGTATATTTTTCTATATACTCCTTGGTGCTGTTGAGTTTCAGCGTTCCAAGACCTCTTACCTGAGCATAGTATAAAGCTGACTGCTCTATGAATCGGATGGCAATCTGAATGTCACTATCTACAGGAAGCTTCAATGACAACTCACGCATGCGGTCGTTCACCTGCTCCGGGTCTGCCATCAGCTTTTCTTCTACAATCTCTTTCAGTATTGGCCAGCAGAGTGACTCTGTAAGATAGTAGTAGTTGGCATCAATACCATAGATATTGATGATTTCCTCTTCCTTGATGTCTGCTGCCAATATATTCATAGCCTGGGCAAACTTCTCTGACAGTTGGCGGTCGTGGGTACCCAACTCATAGATTTTGTTCACCTGGTCAAGTACTACAGAATTGCTGATTTTGTACTGTTTGTAGGTGTCGCCCGGTACTGCGTCTAAAAGCTGAGTGATGCTATTGTACTTCAGGCTCTCTGCCACGTTTTTCATCTTGATGGCAGCGTTAAAGTTAGGAGTTAAGCCAAAGAGCTTATCCAACTTTTCTGATAAAGCTTTCGAAGCATCAAAATTCTTGCTGAGCTTATACCAGAAGTCAGTACGCTTTTTCTCTTCTGCTATTCCATCCAGAATAATCATCTTGATGATGAGCTGTTCCCATTCCGCAGCTTCTTCTTGCCAAGATAATTGGAAATGAAGGCACGGCAAACCATGTCCTCGCTGAACGATGTACTGTCGATATGTCCATTAAGGATGTTGCTTACCTTAGACGACATGATTTCGCCAATATTCTTCTTCACGAAACTGCGGAATTTTTCAGGAATATTATACTGCTGCATGTAGCTGGCGTAGTCTTCTTCCTTATATTCCATGTTGGCTTTCAGCATGTCGAGTAGAGGGAAGCTGAGCTGTTGTTCCTCTGTATGAGGATAAACCTGTTCCGGGAAGAGCAGAACCACATGCTTGTCCTTCCAATCATTCTCGATGGCATACTTGGCATTGAACCACGCACCATCAAACACCTTATATATATAGTCGTCATTCCACTCCTTCATCTCATCCAGTTCGTTCTGGATGATGTTCATCCTGTCAAAGATGAAGAGCACATGAAGTTGTGGATTGCGCTCGAAGTAGTTGTATATTCTATCTTGTACCATAATATAATGTACAATGTATAATTTATAATGTATAATGGCCTTTGGCTTGTAACCATTCTTATTCTCTCCATTTCAACTATTTCCATTTTGGAAACTGTTGACTATTTTGCTTTTGGCCATTTCGTTGCTCATATATAGCTTACTTTATTTTCTGTAATATATCACCGAACTTGGCGTAGTTCACCACCACACCGTCATCGAGGTCGAAGCTGATGGCTTGTTCGGCTACTACCTGCAGGCGCTCGTGATACTCACGGCACTCGTCGAGTTGCTTCTGCAGAGCCTGCAGCTGCTTGGTCTCTTTGGTAGAGAGTTCGGCACGACGGGCATCGAGCTTGTCGATTTCAGCCTCCAGGTGTTCGATGTAAGGGAGGAGATACTTCGAGCGCACACGTTCTGCGGTGTAGGCATTCATGCGATGCATGTAGGCAATGACCTGGAAGGCGCCCTTCTTGGATGCGAAGAGCCAGTAGATAGGGCGGTTCTGATACATCTTCTTGTGGTCTTTCCAGAAGTCCTTCACGAAGTATTGCTCCACGGTCTTGCCGAGGCATTTCTCCACATAGTTGAGGTTCTCCACATGCTCCTCGTTGCCTAACGATACACGCATGAAGTCGGCAAAGCGCCCAGAGGCGTTGTCGGAGAAGCCACAGTCGTTTGGCATGAGCGGCATGATGCCGTCGTCGTCTATTTCCCAGGTCTCGCCATTGATTCTTTCACTTTCTTTTTTGTATACGACTTGTTTCTGTTGCCTCCATGAGCTTCCAAGTAACCGAACTCTGTCAGTTGGCGCAGATATCGTTTGGCTGTGGTTTCAGTCAGACCCAATTGTGTGACAATTTGTTCGGTCCTGATTTCTTCTTTGTCGTCCATAAAAACTATGATATCGGCCAGTTTTCCTGCCAAAGTTGGTTTTATCGACCATTTATCGACCATTTCTTGCTGAATTGCCGTTTTATCGACCATCTCATCTATGCCCAACTCCTTATGGCGTTTAAGCAAACGCTGCATGATGTCTTTTATCTCTTGTTTCATTGCTTTCTTTGTTCGTATGTTGAGATTTTATCCCAGTACTTGTGCGAGATTACTGCAGTACAGTGGGTAGATTACTGCAGTACAGTGGGTAGATTACTCGAGTATTGCGCTGAGATTACTATACGTTAGTCGTACCAGTTGATGTCTTCCTCGTAGGCGTCGAACTTCATTTCTTCCGTCATGCCTACCGCTTTCAAGGCTTTCAGTATGAACTGCTGCTCGCAGGGCGGTATGAGACGTGCGCCACGGCG
>UMAC01003542.1_pt1 | contig 15652 bp, 27 predicted proteins | sample 1963591 | NCBI WGS metagenome assembly UMAC01 (sample SAMEA4835904, study PRJEB28245) | human gut metagenome | biome: gut microbiome; material: fecal sample | place: Denmark | collected 2008
TGATTATTTAGCCTAATTGCTTTCTTCTGCAAACTTAGAGCTTTCTATGTAACAGTAGATATGTTATTAGTGTTAGTCTAGACTTTATCAGCTAGTTCTGAAATACTATCCTATACTGTAGTTTTAATGCTGTCTGTTATTTCTAAGGCTGCACTAGCTGCAAACTAAATCGGAATAACTTTAGTATCTTTCACTAAACCAGAAGAAACTAACTAAACAGTCAGATATTCTATCTTTGCACTCTATTTATGGTAGTTAGTTTGATAAGAATTATTCGTGTAAGAAGGAGCTGTAGTGTTCAAAGATAGGTTTGTATAGCCAGAACTTGTATTAGGTTTGAACCGTACATAATAACCAGAATTACTAGCACCAACAGTAAACTCATTAGTGCCTTTAATATGCTTAATATTATACATTAAAGATATTCCTAGTGTGCCATTATTGTCTACTACTGCAAGCTCCTTAACTGGCTACAGCTTGTAATATTCGGCATCTTTACCATTAGCTCCATTTGTTCCACTAGCTCCGTCTTTACCTTCTGCCCTTATACCACTATCTTTGTAAGCTTTTGCATCTGAATCCCAAATAAACCAATTACCATTAGCACCTATATAAGGTGTTCCAGATTCAGCACCATCAATCTTATTATTAATGTAGTCTTCTATAGTCTAGCCGTTAGATACTTCAAAGTTACCGACAAACCTAGCACCAACAGCATCAAAATAACTTTTTCTATGTGATTCCAGATTAAAGTCATTGATACCCTAATACTATGCTAATAGTGGTGCTGATAGTCCTTTATCAAGTGAAGAATAAGCAGATATATAAATAGCACTTTGCCGTTTCTTATCGTCAGTTCCTCTATAACCTAGCATAGCTATAGTATCTCCTATTTCTGGGTTTACTGTACCATCCTTAGTAACTGTAGAGATAACTATATAGTGGTATTTCTTTTCTTCTATACTTACTGGCATAACAGAAACATCTGCAACTAAGCACCAGTAGTATTTATTAGCTATATTGTGCCCTTCCTTAGCTTGGTTGAATGACATACACAAAGCCTAATCATTAATCCTCCACATATTATCAGCCTAGTTACCGTTTCCATCGTCAGCCTACCAATATAGCTTATAACCGTCTGTTACGGATTCAACTATATCTACATTAAATCCGTTAGCTGGAGTAAATATAACAGCACCGCCAGCAGACTTAACTTTGTCTATAACAAGTTCAAAGAAATGTGCTGAACCAGTAACCTCTAAGTTCTTAGTTTTGATAGTATCACTATTGGTAATGTTAGTAGAAACCACATCTTTTAGATTAGACTGTCCTTTTACTTCTATATCTACATTAAAAGTAGCATCACCTCCTACAGTAACACCATTCATAGTAGAAGCACCAGTAACATTTAAATCACCGTTAGCTTTAATACCAGTACCTTCTATAGCTCCATCAAAGGTATATTTATCCTTACCAGAGAATGTAGCAGCCTTATCCTTTACTGATATAGTAAAATCGCCATCATTAACTACTTGCTTTTCTTCATCTAGCTATCTTATTATTATATCTCTTTCTGTCTGGATATTACCACTAGCAGTAACACTACCTACATTTTCTAAGTTGCCAGATACGTCCTAAGTGCCGTTAAAAGGCTGACCCCAAATGTTATGTGTGTCTAGGCTAGTAGTGATATTCTTGCTAAATCCAGATGTAACTTTACTATTAGAAGCTTTGTTACCGTCTTTAGCCTTAGCGAATGATTGAATGTTTATCATACTTCCTTTAGTTTAATGTGTGTGGATGCTTCTTTTAAGTCCTTACTAATAGACTGTACAAAGAAGTTTCTTTTTAATACATCAGAATGAAATATATTCTGTATAGATATATCATCCGTATCGTGTAAATCTGTTTCCATTAGTAGCTTTGGTCTAGAATAAGCTAGATAATACTAGTTTATATAGTGTTCTTCTGGTTTAGCAGTTTCATTAGTGGTAGCATTATAAATACTCTCTAAAGGTGTTCTGGTATTAGTGTTAATTACAGCATTAAGATTAACGCTATTCTTTATTCCCTTCTAGGCACATTCAGCACTACTAAGCTAAGTTATAAACTTAAATTCTATATCGTCTTTCTTATTCACAAACTTATCAGTTTCATTACTCATATAAATTAAGTCATTATTATTATCATTGCCAGCCTAATCTGAATAAATCTTACATTCAAAGTTCTTAATTATAATGTTCTCCAAGTGGGCTAAAACAAACTTTGTGTTTGTGTACCATTTAGTATGTCTAAACCAAGTTGGATGCCTTCTAGTTATATTATCCCAAGTAAGATTAACTGGTCCAAGTATTCTAAAGATTACAGCACCAGATAAAGCATCATCCTTAGTAATAGGAATGGCAGTACCTTCTGCATCCAAATTCATAGTATAGCTAATGGTATTCTATATAGTAAATTCATCACCTACAATCTTATCACCGATTTTAGGATTTATTCCTAGTGAAAAGGTTGTAATCTTATCGCCATCAATTATAGGCTCTTTACCAATCTCCACCCATTTAAAAGTAGAGTTTCCGTATATGTCTATATCTGTTTCTATAAGTCGTTTATTACCGATTATAAGCTCACATTCCAGAACTGGTAATTTGCTAAACTTATCAGTAGAATCACCTTTAGAAGTATAGTTATACTGTAGCTCGTGATTAGCTTTGTCCTTAGTCCAAGGATGAAGACTTAAAGCATCTTTAATATAACTATTTGCTTCGTCAGATGGCTTAGTTTGATTGTACCACTTTCTAGTATAATATCTTCCATACTTGTTATTACCACTAGGTACTGTTTTTTGCCAGTAACTACCTTTATCATAGTTTAGAAGGGTAGAGAATTTATCTGTTTCCTTCTGAATAGGCATTAGACAAAGTTTACCACTAAAAACCAAATAGTTTGTAGTTACATCATCAGTAGGAGAAAAAACACCGCCAGAGCTATTACCTACATACTCTATCATTCCGCTCCTATTCTATAATGTAGAATCAGATGGTGAGTGATTAGCTTCTGAATCGTCACCATTACCATTTATTGAGATAAACAGATAATTACTCATATCAATTTTAGAAGTAGGTGAATTGTCTGTAGTGTCTGGCTTCTTTTCTACACTACCCATCTTAAATAGACAAGGAATGAACTAGTTGTCCTTTAAGTACTTTGGTAGCTTCCACTGGTTAATATACATATTGTTTCCAAACTCGCACAAATCAGTAATATCACCATTAGGAGTTATAAAGTTCCAGTTCCTATTATACATAGCTTGTAAATACCAGTCCACCGTCTTACATTCACTATATGTAGTGGCTCTATTATGAATCATATCAAAGAAAGCATTATTAGCCTTAACACCTTCACCTTCTGAAATGTATTCAGTCATAAACTTCTGCTTACTACTATAAAAGAATTCTAAGCTATCAGAATCCATAGGACTTTTAATAATATCTTCCTAATCTTCTAACTGACACTTAACAGATACTTGATTGTAAACATCAGCTATAGAAAGATTAGTATCATTGCTAGAGTGCATTTCGCCAGTCATTTTTATTACCAAAGGATTCATTTTTATATATGATTGTAGAGTCATATTATACCAGTCTGTCCTTTTATTCTTCATACTATTCCAATCAAATATATAATAGTCTAGTCCATCCTAGATAATATGAAGATTTAGATACTGTAGCATCTGCTCCAGTACATCTTCATTAGTCCAGACATCATCAGCTTCATCACCAAGTAAATAAAGCTCGCTCATACTACAATCATTAAAGATAGTGCTTTCCTTACCCTTTGTAATGCCTTTAGACAAGTCATAGTAAATAACTCCACTAGTACCATTTACTATATCAATGTCTAATAAATCGCCTAGCATCTAGTCTAGCATTTCTTTAAAGGTCTTTACTTTAGCATCTTTCTTAGCCTTTACATAAGTCTTTAAAGCAATATAGTTATAATACTGTAGTGTTGTTAGTGCATCTGTAGTATTAATTGTAAATTCATCTAGTCCATTTGCAAAAGGCTAGCTGAATGTGTTAGGCTCTACAAATCCAGCATAGATACAAAGGTCTTCTTTATAAATGTTTACTTTAATGTTTCTAGCATTATTAGCAAATAACTTGTCACCAATGTAATTACGTGTTACCAAGTTAATGCTAGCTGACCTTCTTATAATGGTCTAAAATGTATCATCTATATCAGTTGCTATAGAAATAGGACTATCGCTAAAGTATAGTCCATTATCCCCTATAGTTAGTTCTTTTGTTTTATCGTTATCGCTTAATATATGTACTGAGTAAAGCACATTATTAACGTCCCTAAAATCACCGTGTATATACATAATTATTTGATTCCAGTTTTTAGTCCAGATTTAGCCTTTACTTTGCTGTAGTTACTAAGTGAACCATATAAATCAGAGCCTTTAATCTTAAAGCTTACCTAGCCAACTCCAGCACCTCCTATAGCACCAGCACCATCAAGCAAGTTAAACAGTCTAGCCTACTGACTACCATTAAGTATCATTTCACCAGCATTAACTCTAGCTATTAACTAATCACCGTGAGTAGAAGCACCCTATATTATACCGCCACTAGCAAATTTACCTACAGTAGCAAATATAGATGCAAATGTACCTACTACAGTAGCTACAATGGATGCTATAGCAGCTATGTTAGCCGGAAACGGCAAAGCAGCAGCAGAAGCAGTACCACTAGCCATAGCTTCACCTTCTTTAGCTCCAATCAAAGCCATTATCTAAGGAATAATCTAAGCAGTAGCATTAGCAGTAGTAGCAACAATCTACATTGCAGCAGCAGCTCCTTCTGCACCAGCAGCAGATATTAACTAGCCCATAGCACTAGCAGCGTTTCCTATAGCCTAATATCCTTCTATCTGCTTATCCCTTCTTTCTTCCTATTCTTTCTGTCTTTCCTTTTCAGCTTCTTGTGCTGTCTTTTCAGCATCCTCTTTAGCCTTCAAAGGGTTAATAAGTTCTTGTGCTTGTTTCTCTAAGTTATCCTTATTAGTAAGTAGATTAAGCCTTACATCCATTGATAAGTTTTGATTCTGTAGCTGTTCATTTATAGCTGCTATCTGATTTTGATAGTCTGCTATAGAACCTTCTTCAAACTTTGGCTCTTCCGTCTTCTTTAGCTTTTCATCAACAGCAGAAAGTTTATCTTTCCAACTATCAAGCTACTTAGATACGTCTTCAAATTCGGCTGTATTTGGGTCTAGCTTCTTTAACTTAGAAGTAAGGATATTCACGTTATTAGTCATATCCTCTATAGTTACAGCATCCTCTTTAAATACTGGCTGCTCTTTAGTATTATTAGTAGTTCCAGTAGTTCTATTAGTTCCAGTAGTTTTTCCACCAGTCTTCTAAGTATTAACAGAACCAAAAGCACCAGACTTCTTACTAAGTTGAGTAGCTTTTCTTGCTGCTTCAGATGACTTTTTACCCATTTCTTCCGCTTGCTTTCTAAGCTATCTAGCTTCTGCTTCTTGTGCTTTAATGCCAGTAGTAGTATAGTTATTAGTATCGTGATACTTTGTATTTCCTACAGCTCTAGCTTTCTGATTATTTATGTTCCTAGTGTTAGTAGTAACATCTTGCTTCTATTTTTTAATGCTAGCTTCTTGCCTTATCGCCTTTTCATAAAGCTCTTGCTAAATAGCAGCATAAGCAGCAGCTTCGGCTCTAGCATTTAAAGCCTATATAACACTATTTGTATTAGCTACAAAAGCATTTTCAGCAGTTGAAACATTGGTTATATTCAATCCTAAACTTTCAAAGGCTGTAGCATTATTAGTAATAAACTCGTTCTTTTCGTGTTCATTCCTACAGTTCTTCCAGCCATCCCTTAAAGCTAGATACTTTCCAGTTAGATTTGCTGTTTCAGTTCCTAATTTCTTGGATAAAGTATCTGCTAAAGATTCCGCTTCTGACTTCTAATCTTTAAGGGCATCTGCATTTTTCTTATCAGCTTCTGTAGCATCATCAGTAAACATAGCATAAGTAGCTAAAGCTCCAGCACCAACTATAATCAAACCAGTAAAATCACCTAATAAAGCCTTACTAATAGCCTTAACTGTATTCCAAGCCTAAGTAGCGATTCTGTTAGCATTAGTTACAACAGTATTAGCTGTAGTAGCTGTAGTGGCTACTACTGTAGTTTTAGCGTTTGCTGATTCCCAGAACTATTTAAGTTTCAGCATTAAGATACTATCCTTATTCAATGTGTTTGCAATAGCTTGCACACCATTCAGAATACCTATAGCAGACTGAACTTTTAGAATGGCTTTCTATACATCTTCATTCTCCCTACCTAGCATACCCATTACACCAGTAGCTATAGAAGCTGCACCAGCCAAACCCTAGAAGGCTTCTATAGCAGCATCCAAAGTAGCTGTATCAGAAGAAAGCAAACGTACTGCCTAGGCTGTATCACCTATAGCATCCTTATAAGATGCTGCTTCTGCCGCCATTCTTGTAAACACATCAGTATTAGCCAATCCATCTAGATTCATCTTATCCATTATTCCCTACAGCTCTCTTAATTTCCTTTTAAGAGGGGCTGTAGAGTTCTGGATTCTTTCAAATCTCTATTCAATTTTATCAAGTCCACTAGCACTACTAGTAGTGTCCTATAATTGTTGTTTTACTCCTTTAAGGGTAGCAGATAAATTATCCCTACCAGTTATATTTACTACGTAATCTCTAGCCATATTAATTGTTATGTTTTAAATAGTTTTCTGCTTGTTTCTATAGTCTTTCTATATCCTCTTTGGATATTTTTGTTTCTGTAGTATTTACATTTTCTTCCCAAGGGAATGTAACCAAATCAGTTACTTTCAATTTCCTTTTACTGTTTACTTGTGCCGTTATATAGGCTGTCAGTCTGTTTGCTTCCCACAAATCTTTATTTGCATAGTAACCATACTTCATAGCTACCTAGGCTTCATACATCTACATATCATCTAAGACATACTAAGGGGGATAATGTAACTGCATAACTAATATAGCATACATTTCAGATACACTTAACTTTTTTTTAAAGTGCTGTCTTCTGAATTGTCACAAAGCAAAAGCTATTTCTTTTGCTCATTCTCTACTAGCTGATTCAACTGCTAAAAGATAGAAGGGTCTGAATCCAAAGCATCTATAAATACATTCCAGTCCAGTATATTGTCTGGATTGTTAGCAAGAATCATACTGTAGAAGAAAATATAGTTATCCAGCAGTGTCTTTATTTCAAAAGCCTTACCAGTTATCTGTTCAAAAATGAATAAGGCTCTAATAGTATATTTAACCTTATACTCTGTATTGTTTATTGTAATAGTGTTCATAGTAATTTTGCTTTAAAATGAAAATAGCCCTTATACCTTCATATAAGGCATAAAGGCTATCAAATATATTAGGCTTGAACTTTAGACAAAGCACTAACACCAGTAAACTACACCGTATATGTAGCATACTCGCCATTAGGCGCATTAAGCTCCAGTGAAGTAATAACTACTTTACCTTCGTAATCTGGTTTACTAGCAGTCCAGCCTCCTTCTGGGGCATCTGTAGCAGTTTCTTTCTTCTTACTAAATGTAGCTGTTACTGGAGTCTTCTGTATCATAATATCAAACAAATCATCAAAGTTAGAACCAGCACCATCTACAGAATACATATTCTCACTTTGCGCTGTCCAACTTAATTTGCTGACCTCATTAGAAGCCCAATCGCCACCACCTTCATCTTTGTTAGAAGTATCTTGTGTATCACCACTTATAGAAAGTGTGTGAGAAGTAGCATAGGCTATAGATTTGCCGTTTACAAACAGCATCATATCACCACCTTTAATTTTGCTCATTGTATTGTTATTTTAAATATTAAATTCTATACAAACGTATTATCTATAAATTCTTCTGAACCATCTACTAAAGTTATATCCTCGATTACTATAGATTGAATGATACCTTTTTTATGTACTAAAGAAGTCCTAACCTATTCAGCAAGTTCTACACTTTCAGCATAGTTATTAGCAGCTATCATTATCTGGATATAGGCACTATCATTTGAATAGTCCTTATCAGATTCTGTAGCAATGGAACTTCTACGGTAAACAATAAAAGGAAATGTAGTGTTTTCGTCAGCAATCAGAGGATATATTTTATTCTATACATTAGTCTTACTAAGACCAGCTACTAAGAATGACTTAATAGCCTTTCCTATACTTATACAACTCATTGTATTCTATTTAAAGAATCAGTAATAGAAGCCATCATAGAACTATATAAAGATTCTTCATCATTCCTAGCAGCAAGAAAGAAATGTTCTGGCTGTATTATACCTTTGTAAGCTCTTCGCCTAGTAAAGCGTTCGTCAGTTCCTTTCTCAAACCATTTAAGTCTATAATCGCCCATAATATTAACGGCTACTTCATTAGAAGCTCTATTAGGTCTTACCTTTACACCTTTATTTAAAGATGGTCTTCTAAGGTTAGATATGGTTTTAGCTTTTAATGTGTTAGCACCTTTATTAAGTGCCTTAAACATTATATCCTAAATGGTATCTGGCTACAAACGATTTAACAGCTAATCAACCTAGCTAGAATCTACGTTACTCATTTATAAGCTCTGTTCTGATTGTTATTAACTACTTAGCTTTATCTGGCTCTAAAGATAGTATTCGCCACTTCTTTTTATTCCAGATAATTCTATCAGATTCATCTATATCGTGATAATGTCTTACAGTAAATACTTTGTTGTAGCTAAAAATTACTTCATTGTTTTCAGTGGTTCTAGTACCAGATTCAAAAGCTACATTTGCTCTAGTCTGTATGTGCTATTGCCACTAAGTACTATTAGCTCCAAAATCATTCTAAGCTATAGAAGGTCTTTCTATAGTTATAACCTCTGTTAGTCTTCCAGCGTTCATCTTACGGTAAAGTTTCTATTAAGATTAATCAAATACTTATACGTATAAGGAACTTCACTAGCAACAGAATAACTAGTAGCTTCCCTATTGTTATAAAGATTCCCAACTAACAGAAGAATGGAATGAATAATAGAAGGCGGTAACTGTCCACCTTCTATAGTGTCCTTTAAAGCTATATTCTCATTCTTAGCTACTGCATCTTCCGCTACATTAATTAGAGTAGCTATATATTCATCATCCTATGTAAAGGAATTATCAATATTAAGATGCTTTTTAGCTAAAGATAGTGTAATATACATTACTTCAAAATCTTCTTTACAAAAGAATCAGAACGTTGTGGCTTAGCATCAAAGTAAGCATTAACAACCAAACGGATTTTACCGTTAGCAGCTTGTGTATATGGGTCTACTGTCAAATCAATACCACCCCACTAGCCAATAACAAGGTCGCTAAAGTTACCAAGGATAAGACCCTTAGAAGTCATACCGTTAGTTACAAGAGTAGAGATGCCATCAATTTCATTACCTTCCATCAACATTCTAAGATCTGACTTAGTACCGCCTACGGCTGTAGTTCTAAGTACTGCCTTAGCAGCTGGTGAAGCAATAAACTTGATATTACCACTTACATTCTTTTCCTCTAATGTCTGTTCCATCTTGAGAATGTCGGCAAAGGTAATAGCAGCAGTATCAGCAGTTACACCATTGAAAAGTCCAGCTGGCTTAGTAGCATCACCAGCAACAGCACCTAAGATAGTTGCTTCAAGTTTGTTAGACAAAGCATCTACAATATCCTTTCTAAGCAAAGCTTCTGCACTTACTGAATCTTGAATAAGGAACTGCTTAGAAATGTCTACATAAGCTGTTAAACGTTTAGGACTAAGCTCTACTTCTGCAAAAGTGCCAGCACCGTCTTTAGCAGCATCAACTTCACCAGCCCAGCCTACAGTAGAACCACTATAAGAAGGAATAGATACGTTACCTACAAGACCAGTCATAAAGTTAGCACCAGCAGCACTAAGTACAAGCGCATCACGCAAAGGAGCAAGAATGTTAAGTTTGTCTTCTGCTACAGCTTCTTGTCCGTTAGTAGCAGTTCCAGCCACTACAGTAGCTCTTTCCTCTACTGGTAAAACAATCTAACCGCTATATGACTGTCCAGATTTACGCATTTCTGCAATACCAGCGTTTACTACCTCTTGACTACGTTCGTCTAATGTCTGGTTGTTAGCAATAGCTCTAACAGCCTTTAAAAGTGAAAAGTTTTCTTTCATTGTTTTAGTTTCTTTGTTATTTAATTTGTTGTTTAAATCTCTTAATTCATTATCTACGTCTACAATCTACTTACATAACCCATTATATTCAGTTTCTTCCTCTTGTGTAAGTTTCCTAGCTTCCTTTTTAGCTTCACTAAGTAAAGAATTAGCTTTGATTTTTAATTGTTCTTTCTTATCGGTTAATATCAGTGTGTTCATAATGCTATCTTCTTTTCAAGTTCTTTATAATAATCATCAAGCTCTTTCTGTTCCTTTGTTTTTAACTAGTCAAGTCCTCTAGTATCAACACTAGTAGCAGTATAAGCTGGCTGGTAAACTGGCGATACATCAAATAGCTCTTTAATACTGTTTATCGTTCTTAAATAGCTTCCGTCTTCTCTCTTTTCCCAAGAATCAGAATCAACAGTAAAAGCAAAAGAACTTGCAGAAATATCACCTCTCCTAAGACCTTCCAGCAGTTCGTCACCCAAAGCAGTTTTAGGAGCTTCAAATCTATATTTTAAGCCCTTATCATCTATAGACAATTCCAAGCTACCCACACCTTTGTTACTCCTAGCTAAGATACCTCTAGAGTTGTCGTGATTAAGCAAACAAAACACATCAGACTTCTCTATAACACCATCTAAGGCATTTCTACTAATTATCTCTGTAAATCCTCCTAAATCATTAGATAAGCTATCAAAAACTACTGCATATCCTTCTACAGCTCTTGTTTCTGTAGCTTTAATTTCGTTGTAATTTCTTATTTCTTTCATGCAAATAAAGCTTTTATGTCATCACTAGTACAAGCTCCTTCAAAATCATCTGGTAAAGATGCTAACTTTTTCTTTTCGGTAGTAGTATAGTCATTAGTAGAAAGACCTTTACCAGCTACTTTATCTACTTTACTGCTAATATCCTAGTGACTGGTTAGATAATTTCCTTTAGGCTAGTATTTTGCAGTTGCATCAGTTTTACTAAGATAAGTCTGGCTAGCTACAACCTTATCCAACTTACCAGAAATGTCCTAGTGGCTGGTTAAGTAGTTTCCCTTAACTTGATACTTAGCAGCAGCATCATTCTTAGCATCCTACAAGGCTTTAGCTTCCGCTGCTTTAGCTCTAGTTACTTCATCAGATACAGCCTTATCTGTAGCAGTCTTGTTAGAAGAAACAGTATTAGTAAGACTAGTTATCTTACCTTCTAAAGCAGATTCTTTAGCAGTGGCTCTGGTTGTTTCAGATTTAACAGCAGTACTAACATCAGATATAGCTTTTTCGGATGCCGTTTTATTAGTAGTAACAGTATTACTTAACTTGTCTATTTTCCCCTATAAAGCAGTATCAGTAGCCTTTCTTTCACTGGCTTCTGTATTAACCTTAGAAGTAGTGTCATTTACTTCATTGTTAATACGATTCGTTACTTCTTTCTAATGTTCATCAATTTTATTAAACAAACTACCTTCTACAGCAGTAGCTCTGTCAGTTTCCTACTTAATACTATCCTTTATCTCCTCTATAACTTTATAGTTTACTGGGTTTGAAGGATCTGCATTACTACCGTTATTTCTAAAGTAGTAATCTGTGTAAACGGTCTTCTAGTTATGGTATTCGCCGTCATTAAAATTACTATCAGTAACACCCCACATATAAGTATAGGCTACTACACCAGATTCTAAGACTTCAAGCTCATTAGAATTAAGATAAAGCTTATCCTATTCATCATCTGAAACAATACTAGATTTGCTATACTCTAGATATTTCTTTCTGTCAGTGGTAAAGACTCTAATGGTAAAAGACTTTTGTGTATTAACTCTAAGTCGTTTTCCATTTTCATTTGTAAGATTCAGAACCAGTAATAAATCACTTCCTCTTTCAATTATCATTTGTTTTCTTCTTTATTGTTAGTGTCGTTTGTATCTATAGGCTATGTAGCCTTCTTTAAAGTTTGTACATTCACTTGAACAAATGAAGTATTACCATTTTCTAAGTGTGGTAAATCCAACTCCTTTCTAATCTCGTTAATAGTCATTACACCCATCTGGAATAAAGTGTTATAATAGTTAGCCTAAGATTGTTTATCTGCTCTTAGTAAAGGTGCTGTAGAGAATCTAACAGTAATATTATCCTTCTCACTAGGCTTATAGAGTTTACGCTAAAACTCGCATTCTATTTTATCCAGAAGTGGCTGTAGTGTATCTGTCAAGAAGGCTAGCTGCATCTGTTCAATAGTGTTATAACTACTCTTAGATAAGTCAAAAGCCTTAACTGGTGAAACACCAAAGAATCTACAAATATCAACTACATTAAACTGTCTGGTTTCTAGTAACTGTGCATCAGAAGGGTTTACTGTTACTGACTAAAAATCTAAATCAGCATCCAAAACTGCTACACCGTTAGGAGTACCAGTAGAACCATTAAAAGCACTGTTCCAGCTTGATTTAAGTGATTCCTTCTATTTGGTAGTTATTGGTGAATTGCATTTAAGAATACCAGCTACATTAGCTCCTCCTTTAAAAAATCCTTCTGCATTAGCTTCTGCATCCATAGCTAGACCTAAAGTCTTTCTAGCATAAGCTAAAGTAGATATTCCTTCATATCCATCACTAGTAAAGTTAAGAATATGAATCATATTGCAATCTTCCACTACATTTTTCATTCCAGTAATGCTATAGCTAATAGTGTCCTTTATTGTTTGTGGTTTCAGTATCGTTACAAGTTCTGTAGGAATATAATAAAGTGCTTTAGCGTTTCCTTTTTCATCCCTATCAATGTAAGCATAGGCATTACCAGTAAGAAGCATACTTACTACCATAGTCTTCATAAAAGTAAACTTGCTCATATTAATGTTAGGCTCTCGATTAAGAAGGTTGTAAGTCGGATGCTTAGTAAACTTAATCTTACAGCCATCAGAATCTAATCTGTAAGGCTCACAAGGTAACTAAGCAATAGAATCAGATATTACTTCTACACATCTATAAACAGCACTAAGTAGCATAGCCTTATTATTTGCATAGCTGCTAGCCGTATTGTATAGCAAGTAATCTCCAAAAACAGAAGACCTTTCTTCTTTAGGCTTTGTCCAAAATTTCCAGTTCATATAATAAATAATTCTTTGCCGTTATTCGGATTCTATAGATACGTTCCAAGTGCTTGAATCATAGCTATAGTACCGTCAATTTTCATCTGTTTCTATGTTTTTATAGGTTTAGTGTTTCCGTTATGGTCTTCTTTAATCTAGACATTAGAGAAACACCACCTAGTAATTTCATTGTTATCTATAATGACTTTACCAGATAAAATCAATCTTTCTAGCTCTTTAGTTGGCTGGTTGAAGTTACCTATACTCTGGCTATATTCTTCCAGTGGTAAACCTTCATCAGTAGCCTAGATAGCCCACTAGGTAGCATTCCATTTATCATAGCCTACCGACTGGATTCTAAGTATATCCTAGTATTTAAGCATATCCTTAGTAATATAGTCATAGTCTGTAACATTACCACTTGTAAGGGTAAGCTAACTAGTGTTCTTCCATAGTCTATACTTTTCCCTATTTGAGTTATCCACCAGACAACTTTCTGGCAAATAATAGTAGTTCTTAAAGTAATAGATACCGTCCTTAACAACTAAGTAACTTACAGCCGTTAAATCGCTAGTAGCAGACAAATCCACACCAACATAACAAAGTTCATCCTAGAAGCTAGTTAAATCCACATTCCTAGTACTTTTAACTATATAGGTATCTGGTAGCCAGACTTCAGCAGAGTCACACCAAAGATTAAGTGTTTTAGTCTTAACGCCTACTTCTTCAGAAGGGTTATTTAGTGCTGATTTTACCTACTCTCTTATATACTTCTAGGTAACAGTAACATTCATATTAGGAGTACATTTTATCCAGTTACTTTCATCAGTCCAATCATCATCATCTAAAGAATAGATAGCAATAAATATACTATCGTCTTCTTTTAGTTTATGTAATATTTCAATAGCAGTAGCTCTTAACTAATAGCAAGGTAAAGTTTTATCAAATCCAGCAGTAGTAATAGTGCATAAATGCGGATTCTGGCGCATACCCATAGAGGATTTAATAACGTCCCTAACCTTACTATTCTTTGCTGCATGGTATTCGTCAATTAAGCCAAATGAAGCATTAAAACCATCCAACTTAGAAGCATCAGCAGCAAACACTTTTAAAGTAGAAGCATTAAGATTAAACTTTATGCCTTTTAAATGTGAAGTAAGGTATTTCCCACTAGGGTCTAGCTATTTGGCAAACTCATAACAAAACTCAAAAGCGATTCTAGCCTATTCCCTAGAGTTTGCAGCTAAGTCTACTTCTGCACCGTCTTCACCATCAGCTATAAGAAAGTAAAGGCACAAAGCAGCAGCTAGGGCTGTTTTACCATTCTTTCTTGATACTTCTATATAGCTGCTAGTAAATCTTCTATCGTTAGTGTTATGCCAGTAAAAACCAACTATATTAGCTACTATAAACTGCTACCAAGGCTCTAGGATAAAACTCTTTCCAGATGCTTTTCCTTTAAAGTGTTTCATAGTACTTATAAAGGCTAAAGCTCTATCTACTACTTCTTCTCTAAAGTCTAAATCATCCCTATTTAAGTCTTCCTAAAACCTCTAACAAGCTAGTTTAATGTTAGAACAAGTAATTACAGCACCGCTAAGGACATCATCAACATATTTATAGTATGGCTTCATAAATCATAAACGTATTTAATCTAATAACCATCAGACTTTTTAATATTAGGGTACTACTGCTATAGAAAAGCCCATTTTCTAGTACCGTGTCTATGCCACATAGTTATAGGATGCACACGTTCACCAGATTCCAATATATAAAAATCTGATTTAATCTTATCTATTTGCCTATAGTTAGCAGCTTTATATATAGTGCCTTCATTTCCAATGTCGCTACTATTGTCTGCATAACTAATTAAATGTTTAATCTATGGATATACCTTCTTTAGATAATGATGCAATAACGATATTGTTATAGTTTCACTGTATTTAGGCATATTGTCACTTAACCACATTCTATCAAATTCCCTTACTTCATCTGGGTTGTATTCACCTTTCTTTCTAGGCTTAGTACCATATCCAATTTGTAAAGCACCAGACACTTTGCCTTCATAGTAAACTAAGAAAGATAAAAAGCTATTTCTAGTTACTTTGTGACTGTAGTGATTAGCAATAATAATAGAATCAGCATCCGACTTTTTGCAAACTATAATCTAGATGTTTTTAGCTTTGGCTTCATAACCTATAACAGTACCATCATCATCTAATATTGCTGTCTTCTTTAACTTTTTCATATTGTATTTAGAGCCTTATAACTAACCATAACTTACTATGATTAACTAACCATAAGGTCTTGATTTTCAATACTCTTTGATTTTTAACACTTTCTGA
>UMAC01042423.1_pt1 | contig 15190 bp, 8 predicted proteins | sample 1963591 | NCBI WGS metagenome assembly UMAC01 (sample SAMEA4835904, study PRJEB28245) | human gut metagenome | biome: gut microbiome; material: fecal sample | place: Denmark | collected 2008
TCTCCGCGTTGCTCGGACTTGATGACTACCACACAGATGCGCTTGCGACAGCCCTGCACGTCTATTATTTACAGCGAAAATACCCGCATGCAGAAATGTCTATTTCCTGTCCGCGTCTGCGCCCGATCATCAACAACGACAAGATCAATCCAAAGGATGTCCATGAAAATGTCCTCTGCCAGATATTATGTGCTTACCGGTTGTTCCTTCCATTTGCAGCAATCACGGTTTCTTCCCGCGAGGAAGCGCGTTTCCGTGACGGCATCATCCGCATCGCCGCGACAAAGATTTCCGCGGGTGTATCGACTGGTATCGGTGACCACAAGGAGAAATACGAAGCACACGAAGTAACAAAGATAGATTCTGTCCAGAAAAGTGTGAATAATAGTGCACAGACAGACGATGGTCTGGCATGCGCAAATAACGGTTCACCGGCTGATGCTGCTCGCGCATGCGTAAATGACGGTTCACAGGCTGATGCTGCTCACGCATGCGTAAATGACGGTTCACAGGTTGATGCTGCAGATGCCGGTGATGAGCAGTTCGAGATTGCTGACAACCGTAGCTTCGAGGAAATCTACGATGCCATCCGCGCACAGGGCATGCAGCCGGTATTGAACGACTACTTGTACACGGAGGAGTATCATAATTAGGTTTTGGGTATTCTAATTTAGACTGGTAGCATCATGGCTTTATTAGTTATTGGTTGGGGAAATTTTAGCTATTTAGATTTTTTACCCAAGTTTCCTTAATTTAATTGTCTACTTGTTGGGGAGATTTCCTACAATACGGTTTTTCTCCCCAACTTGCTATAGTCTAATTACCTATTTATTGGGGGGTTTTTGCACTATTCAATTTTTTACCCAATTTGCCATGGCTTAATCGCCTACTTGTTGGGGGACTTTTCCTATAATATGAATTTCTCCCCCCCCAACCTACGCCATAGCGGACATATCAAGACTAGGGAATATTTACAATTATCAAATGATATTTTCGAAAGGATTACAGAATATGATGACACAGACACGAATCGCAGTAACAAACCGGACTATATGTTATGAATTATACAAACAGGCAGGCTTAGCAAGTGCAGAGGACACACCGCTCACTTGCTTATCCCGCCAGATTCGTGTGCTTCTAAACAATAATTCTTACGATAAAATTCTAGTTCGTGAAAAGGATCTAAGCGTAGAGGAATATCATGAATTTATCGCTGATATTTTCTCTGCCCAACATTCCTATCGCTCCGCAACTAACTTGACCTCCAATAACTGTACATCTCCAAAGAATCCGCTCACCATTAACTCAAGATCAGATAATTCTACCCTCACAAAATCAATATGCTCCGATGGATTCAACATAATGTCCTCCCGCATCATTGTACACAATTTTCCAGCGGTTGCCGAAGAATTTGGTACAGATCTGCATCTGCCATTTTCCATGTTTACGAATTTACTTTGTCAATCAGGCAATTCAGGACAAAATAATTTTCAGAATTCCCTATCTAATAGTTCTGTCCTGGCTTCTGATGCTTCTGGTACCTCTGTTATAACTTCAAATAACGATCTGACTCATGGTACCTCTGTTATAACTTCAGATAATGGTCTGTCCCATGAGAATACTACATCCGCAACAACATCTTCTGACGGCTTCCGAAGAAAATATCCGCACATCAAAAGGATCGGAACCTCTATCCACAGTGTAGAGGACGCTGTCTTTGCAGAATCACATGGTGCAGACTACATCACCGCCGGACATATCTTTACAACAGATTGTAAAAAGGGGCTTCCAGGAAGAGGTATTGACTGGCTGAAGTCAATCTGCCATGCTGTTTCTATTCCAGTGTACGCCATCGGTGGAATTTCAGATGCAAATATTTTCATGTTATCTGATTGTAATATAGCTGGATATTGCATGATGTCGGCATCCATGAAACCAATTCTATCCAAATAATTGAGCGTTCCATTTTAAGTAATTGAGTTTGTTTCTGACAGATTACCTACTTTAATAAACCCAATTAAATTCTTGCAATTTGGAGCATTTCCCATTCTTGCTTACTTTACCACTACTCTGTCACATACTTTTGGGATTTACTATGTTGTAACTTCATCACATATTTTTGGATTTTTCTCTGTTGCAACCCAATCACATTTTTTGATTTTACCTTATTCCAACTCCACCACACGTTCTTCGTTTAGTGCAAATCTTATATTTTCTCTATTTTCCCCAAGCATATTCTCACTTGAATTTGTGCATATCTCCTAAATTTACATTTTCTACTCAAAAAGTCCTTTACAAGTCAACATAATTCATGCTATTGTCTATGCATGGTTAATTCATTTAATTTCTAAAGTGAATCCATCTATATGTTCTTATTTTTACCCATTATTTTTTACATAATGAACATTATAACAAAACAGACATAATTGCATCAAACTATGTCATGTTATAACACTTTTTCTGAGCTGGAATCGACTTCTCCAGATCACATTTTCTTCTTTCTGACTAGGAACATTTTCTATCATTTTCCTGTCGTGTTCCTAGTCATTTTTCAAAAACTATAATCATTTTATTTAACAATGGAGGTTTTTATGGACGTACAAAAAATGCAAAAGGAACTCGAACATTTATTATCTGAAGTACACTGGCTACAACAAAAACTGAAGAATCTACCAGAAGAAAACATATCTTGCGAACGCGACAAACAATACATTCGATGGTATTTAATATCTGAAGGGAAGCGAAACTATCTGCCACGTTCACAAGAGAAATTAGCCAATAAATTGATGCAGAAAAAATACTATCTCACCCGTCTAAAAGATGATTTGGATGAAATCGCATTCCTAAAAAAATGTCTAAAAACAGCACCACCCACTCGAAGAATTGACAAACTGCTATCTCCGGATTCTTCCTATCACGATCTTCTACTTTCAGCAGTTTTCAATGACGAAGTTTCATGGTCAACAACCGACTATCAAAGGTCCAATAACTATCCAGAAAATTTAATTCATAATACTTATGCGGGGATTCTGGTACGTTCCAAATCAGAAGTTCTCATTGCCAATACCCTATTTTCAAAGCATATTCCTTTTCGATATGAAGCATGTTTGCAGCTTGGATCTCACACTGTCTATCCGGACTTCACGATCCGACATCCTGTCACAAAGAAAATATATTATTGGGAGCACTTAGGAATGATGAGGGAGGAAGACTATCTCGACAATGCCTTAACGAAAATCCGACGTTATTGCCGGAACAATATCTATCCTGATGGCAATTTGATTCTTACATATGAGTCGCGTCAAACGCCACTTGATTCTGAACTTGTCCTACATATCATCGAACACTACTTCTCGTAGCTTCCGGTTGGGGATTTTCTCCCGCTCTGCCATTTTCTACCCAACCTGCTTGCTTCTCTTACCTTCCGGTTGGGGATTTTCTCCCGCTCTGCCATTTTCTACCCAACCTGCTTGCTTCTCTTTAACTTCCGGTTGGGGATTTTCTCCCGCTCTGCCATTTTCTACCCAACCTGCTTGCTTCTCTTTACCTTCCGGTTGGGGATTTTCTCCCGCTCTGCCATTTTCTACCCAACCTGCTTGCTTCTCTTTACCTTCCGGTTGGGGATTTTCTCCCGCTCTGCCACTTTCTACCCAATCCGCCCCAATATCCACAGAGACAAGATGCGCTCTGCGCATCTTGCTCTGATTAGCGGTCGTCAAATGCACCGCATAAATAGGGGAATTCCCTCCATTCTACTATTTTCTACCTAATCCAGCTTGCTTTACTCCAAAAAAGGCTGCCACCATCGGTGACAGCCTTCTCCCATATAACCGGCATATGCACGCACAGCCGCTCATATATTCCTATCTATAAAATTACAATGTAACTTCTACTTTCTCAAGCTTCCAGATCTCCTGTGCATACTCTTCGATTGTTCTATCAGAAGAGAACTTACCTGCACAAGCAGTGTTGAGCATAACCATCTTAGCCCAGTTAGCCTTATCCTTGTAAGCCTTGTTTACACGCTTCTGTGCATCTGCATAAGAATCGAAATCCTTCAATGTGAAGTATACGTCCTTCATTACAAGAGAATCATATAAGTCACGGAACAATTCCTTATCGCCATTTGAGTAAGTTCCATCTACCAGCTGGTCAAGAACCTTCTTAACCTTTGGATTTGAATTGTAGATGTCCATTGGATAGTAACCGCCATCCTTCTCATACTTCATTACTTCCTCAGCTGAAAGTCCAAAGATAAATGCGTTCTCCTTACCAACTTCCTCTACGATCTCTACGTTTGCACCATCCATCGTACCAAGTGTAACAGCACCGTTCAACATGAACTTCATGTTACCTGTACCGGAAGCCTCACGGGAAGCTGTTGAGATCTGCTCCGATACATCTGCTGCTGCGAAGATGATCTCTGCGTTTGATACACGGTAGTTCTCGATGAATACAACCTTGATCTTGCCCTTGATAGACTTATCATTGTTGATCACGTCTGCTACAGAGTTAATCAGCTTAATTGTAAGCTTTGCTGTCTTGTAACCAGCTGCTGCCTTTGCACCGAAGATAAATGTTGTCGGCTCAAAATCCATATCCGGATTTGCCTTCAACTCATTGTACAGATGCATAACATGAAGGATGTTAAGCTGCTGTCTCTTGTACTCATGAAGTCTCTTAACCTGAACATCGAAGATAGAGTTCGGATCTACATCGATACCATTGTGTTCCTTGATGTACTCAGCCAGACGAACCTTGTTCTTGTACTTAATGTCCATGAACTCCTTCTGAGCCTTCTTGTCTGTTGCGTACTTCTTCAGACCTTCAAGTACCGGAAGATCTGTGATCCAGCCGTCGCCGACCTTCTTTGTAGCCCAGTCAGCAAGCAATGGGTTTGCATGGAGAAGGAATCTTCTCTGTGTAATACCGTTTGTCTTGTTGTTGAACTGCTCCGGACGCATCTCGTAGAAATCACGAAGCTCACGCTTCTTCAAGATTTCTGTATGAAGTTTAGCAACACCGTTTACGGAGTAAGATCCGGCGATAGCAAGGTGAGCCATCTTAACCTGACCATCATAGAGGATAGCCATGCTGCGAACCTTATCCTGGTTGCCCGGATACATATCTTCAATCTTAAGAACGAATCTACGGTTGATCTCATCTACGATCTGATATACTCTAGGAAGAAGCTTCTGGAAGAGGTCGATTGGCCACTTCTCAAGTGCCTCAGCCATGATTGTATGGTTTGTATATGCGCATGTTCTGCAAGTGATATCCCAAGCATCATCCCACTCAAGATTCTCCTCATCAACAAGGATTCTCATAAGCTCTGCTACTGTTACAGTTGGATGTGTATCGTTCAGCTGGAATGTAACCTTGTTTGGAAGATCATGGATATCTGCGTTGTTCTCCTTGAACTTCAGGATTGCTCTCTGTACAGAAGCGGATACGAAGAAGTACTGCTGCTTTAAGCGAAGCTCCTTACCTGAATAATGGTTATCGTTTGGATAAAGTACCTCAACGATGTTACGGGCAAGGTTTGCCTGCTCCACTGCGTTCTGATACTCACCCTTATCAAATGAATTAAGATTGAACTCCTGTACCGGCTCTGCATCCCAGATACGGAGTGTATTTACAACATTATTGCCATATCCAATGATTGGAAGATCATATGGAATCGCACGAACTGCCTGATAATCCTTGTGTACGAAGTAATTCTTTCCCTCTCTGCATTCTGTCGCTACATAGCCACCGAACTTAACCTCTACTTCATACTCCGGACGCTTTACCTCAAATGGATTGCCGTTCTTCAACCAGTTATCCGGCTTCTCGATCTGATAACCATTCTCGATTGCCTGCTTGAACATACCGTAACGATAACGGATACCGCAGCCATATGCCGGGTAGTTCAATGTAGCAAGGGAATCCAGGAAACATGCAGCCAGTCTGCCAAGACCACCATTACCAAGTGCTGCATCCGGCTCCTGATCCTCGATCACATTCAAGTCAAAGCCAAGCTCTGCCAATGCTTCCTTCACCTGCTCATAGCATGTGAGGTTGATCATATTATTACCAAGTGCACGGCCCATAAGGAACTCCATAGACAGGTAGTAAACAGTCTTTGCATTCTTCTCCTCGTATGCCTTCTGCGTAGCGATCCAGCGATCAATGATATGATCCTTCACTGCGTAGGACACTGCCTGAAATACCTGTTCCTGTGTTGCTTCATCGATAGTCTTACGGAAAAGGTTTTTGACGTTGTTAATGACGTCCTTCTTGAAGCTTTCCTTATCGAAATCAGCCATCTTCTTCATAGAATTAATCCTCCTTGTTTATGTGCGTATGTGCATCCGAAAATGCCCACACTTATCTTACGTAACATGTCCATATCATCCCCGTTGCTAATCCTCTCATTACCGTTATCGTAGCTTATCCGACAGCACACCATCATCCGGCATACAATCCTAATTCTCTACGCGATACTCTCCCGTCGCAGACATGTCATTTCAGGGCATCCCAGCCCCATTCCAACACATTCAGTGTAGCAGACATAATTACACGATACAATGAAAAATGTATTTTTCGTTACATCTGCCCATGAATGTGTGAATTAACAAAAAATTTTATACAATTTGCTTGCAAATCCTCTGTTTGATTTGCAGAACTTTACTTATTATTTTATTTACTTACTTCCACGCCGATCGTAACTTTCTCGCCGTTGATGTTCCACTCTTTTGAGTTGTCACACGCTGCATCCATCACAAATGCATCGCCAAGTACGACTCGCTTGATCTCATCTGCGTTCTTCTCCATAACCTCTGCGATCTTCGCATTGCCGGTTACATAGACCTTGATGCGGTCTGTTACCTGGAAGTCAGAATCCTTACGCATCGTCTGGATCTTGGAGATCACCTCACGCACATAGCCTTCCTCGATCAGCTCCGGTGTCAGGGTTGTGTCGATAACAACCGTTACATAGTTATCGCCCTCTGTCACATATCCGTCCATCTTCGCTACATCGATCAGCAGATCTTCCTCAGCGAGTGCAATCTCTGTATCATCGGCTGTGAACTTGATCACACCGTCTGCCTTGAGCTCGCTCATCGCTTTGTTGCCATCGACATTTGCAAGGTACTCCTTGATTGCATTCAGATGCTTGCCATACTTTGGTCCGACTGTACGAAGCTGTGGCTTGAACGAGTATGCGGTAAATGCAGACAGGTCTTCCTTGAACTCTACATTCTTCACATTCAGCTCGTCACGCAGGATATCTACGAAATAATCATCCAGTGTCTTTGCAGCCTTGATGTACATATTTGCAATCGGCTGACGGGACTTGATGTTCGCAGTATTTCTTGCGGCACGACCAAATACAACGACCTTCAGTACTTCATCCATGCTTGCTTCAAGCTCCGGATCGATCATGGACTCATTTACCTCCGGGAAGTCACACAGGTGGATAGATTCCGGTGCATTCTTATCTACCGTGCGAACTAAGTTCTGATAGATATCCTCTGTCAAAAACGGAATCATCGGTGCTGCAGCCTTGCAGAGTGTCACAAGTGCTGTATACAGTGTCATGTACGCATTGATCTTATCCTGTGGCATATCCTTTGCCCAGTAACGCTCACGACAACGTCTGACATACCAGTTACTCATATCATCGACAAACTCAGCAAGTGCCTTGGTTGCCTCCGGAATACGGTAGTTGCCCAGATTATCATCTACGGACTTCACCATAGAATTAAGCTTTGACAACAGCCACTTGTCCATCACGGACAGCTTGTCATACTCCAATGTATACTTCGTTGGATCAAACTCGTCAATATTTGCATACAGTACATAGAATGCATATGTGTTCCAGAGCGTACCCATGAACTTTCTCTGGCCTTCGACCACTGCATCCTCATGGAAGCGGTTTGGAAGCCAAGGTGCGGAGTTGCTGTAGAAGTACCAGCGGATTGCATCTGCGCCGTATTTGTTCAGGGCATCCATCGGATCAACCGCGTTACCCTTGGACTTACTCATCTTCTGTCCGTCCTTATCCTGTACGTGACCAAGCACGATAACATTCTTGTAAGGCGCCTTGTCAAAGAGCAATGTGGAGATTGCCATCAGGGAATAGAACCATCCTCTTGTCTGGTCAACCGCCTCACTGATGAAGTCAGCCGGGAAGTTGTCCTCGAAGATATCCTGATTCTCAAACGGATAATGCCACTGTGCAAATGGCATCGCACCGGAATCGAACCAGCAGTCGATAACCTCCGGCACACGCTTCATCTCGCCGCCACAGTCCGGACACTTGATCGTCACTGCATCAATGTATGGACGGTGCAGCTCGATATCATCCGGGCAGTTGTCGCTCATGGATTTCAGTTCCTCGATGGAACCGATTGCATGACGCTTACCACAAGAGCACTCCCAGATATTCAGTGGAGTTCCCCAGTAACGGTTACGGGATAATCCCCAGTCCTGAACATTTTCCAGCCATGCGCCGAAACGTCCCTTACCGATACCTTCCGGAATCCAGTTTACAGTATTATTATTCTTCACCAGTCTGTCCTTCACTGCGGACATCTTGATGAACCATGTATCTCTCGCATAGTAGATAAGCGGTGTATCACATCTCCAGCAATGTGGATACTCATGCTCGAACTTCGGAGCGTCGAACAGAAGTCCTGCCTTCTCCAGATCGACAAGAACCGGCTTATCTGCATCCTTTACGAACAATCCTGCATAAGGTGTTTCCTTTGTCATATCACCCTTGCCATCAACAAACTGTACGAATGGAAGGTCGTATTTTCTTCCGACGTTTGCATCGTCCTCACCAAATGCCGGTGCGATATGAACGATACCGGTACCATCGGACATCGTTACATAGGAATCGCATGTAATGTAATGTCCTTTCTGTGGAAGCTTTGCAACATACTCCTTTGTACACTCGAAGAGCGGCTCGTATTCCTTGCCCTCTAATTCCTTACCCTTATAGGTCTCGAGAATTTCATATGCAGGTGTTCCCTCTGCAATCTTCTCTTCCTTGACAAGCTTCTCTGCCATGCCGCCAAGTACCTTGTCAAGCAGAGCCTCTGCCATGTAGTAAGTATAGCCGTCTGCTGCCTTTACCTTGCAGTAGTTCTCATCCGGATTCACACAGAGTGCCACATTACTTGGAAGTGTCCAAGGTGTTGTCGTCCATGCAAGGAAATACGCATCCTCACCGATCACCTTGAAACGTACCACAGCGGAACGTTCCTTGACTGTCTTATATCCCTGTGCTACCTCATGTGACGAAAGCGGTGTTCCACAACGTGGACAATAAGGCACGATCTTGAATCCCTTGTAGAGAAGTCCGTCGTCCCAGATCTTCTTCAATGCCCACCATTCGGACTCGATAAATGTATTGTGATATGTGACATACGGATTATCCATATCTGCCCAGAATCCTACCTTGTTAGAGAATTCTTCCCACATACCTTTGTATTTCCATACGGACTCTTTGCATTTGCGGATAAACGGATCTAAGCCATACGCCTCGATCTGCTCCTTGCCATCGATACCAAGCTCTTTCTCGATTTCAAGCTCAACCGGAAGACCATGTGTATCCCATCCGGCCTTACGGATAATCTTATGTCCCTTCATTGTCTGATAACGCGGAATCATATCCTTGATCACACGTGTCAGCACATGGCCGATATGCGGCTTGCCGTTTGCAGTTGGAGGGCCGTCATAAAATGTATAGGTCGGCAGGTCCTTTTTCTCTTCGATACTCTTCTCGAAGATCTCGTTCTCTTTCCAGAACTTGAGTACTTTTTCTTCCCGGCTGGTGAAGTCCAGCTTTGTAGAAACCTTTTCGTACATACTTCTATATTTCCTTTCTTATTATGTTTGATTTTCATGCATATCTGTATCTGTCATAAAAATAGATTTCCGTCTGATTCACAGACCTATCCAAGTTTTCAGTATAACGCATAACCCACGAAAATGTCAATAAAACCCTGCCATGTCACTTCCGCCAGTTATAAATATATTTTGTTATCCATTCCGTGAAAACTTGCTCCTTCATTTTTGTAAAAAGGAAATGACATACGACTGTAATTTTGGTATAATAAACGCAGATCGTCAAAAGCTGACACGGAAGGAGTTTCATATGATCAATTTTAAAGTTGGAATTATGGGTGCCGGAAAGATTGCCGGTGTTATTGCAGATACATTAAAGGATTTGGATGCATTCGAAGCATACGCGATTGCTTCCCGCGATACAGAAAAAGCAGCAGCATTTGCCAAAGAACATGGCGTTACAAAATACTATGGTTCTTATGAGGAACTTGTGGCGGATCCGGATGTCGAACTCATCTACATCGCAACCCCTCATTCCCATCATGCAGAGCACGCAAAACTTTGTCTGAATGCAGGAAAACCAGTGCTTGTCGAGAAAGCATTTTCTTACAATGCCGCTACAACCGAGGAAGTTCTGAACCTTGCAAAAGAGAAGAACCTGTTCTGCGGCGAAGCAATGTGGATTCGTTTCATGCCAATGTACCGCCTGATGGCAGAGTACATCCAGAAGGGTGCGATTGGACGTGTGAACAACATTACCTGTTCCCTCGGTTATTCCCTTTTGAGAGAAGAACGGCTGACCAAGCCGGAGCTTGCCGGTGGTGCACTGCTTGATCTTGGTGTATATCCGCTCAATCTGATCTCCATGATCTATGGCAGCGAACCTCCGATGATCGGTTCTACCTGTGCCAAGCTTGACACAGGCGTGGATGCGCAGGAAGCATTGCAGATTTCATACAAAGGTGGCAGATGTGCAAACGCATTTGTCACAATGATGTACCAGCCTGACAACAATGCAAAAATCTATGGTGACCGCGGATATATCGAGATTGACAACATCAACTGTCCGGAGACATTCCGTATTTACAATCAGGATCACAAGCTTGTGCTTGAGACAAAGAAACCGGACAAGCAGACAACCGGTTATGAATTCGAGTTTATCGCTGCCAGAGATGCCATCATCGTTGGTCAGACCGAATGCCCGGAGATGCCGCATGCAGAGACACTCCGCATCATGCAGATCTGCGACTCACTGAGAAATACATGGCAGATCAAATATCCGATGGAATAATCATTTCCGTTAGTAACGCACGCTGCCAGGCGCACATTTAACAAACACCGGACAGAGAGAACGCTTCTCCTTGTCCGGTGTTTTAATTTCCATTCATATATATGTTTGCCGGTTCATTCAAAAAACATACGGCGATTCTGTCTCCGCTGCCATAACTCCTGCATCGTCGGAAACTGTTCATGCAGCGACCTCACATACGTCGATCCAATTGCAATCTGATCCGAATTGCACATCGTAATAACGCGGTTTGTATAATCAATATTGCGTACATAGTTTGCATTAATGATTCCACTGCGGGAACATTGCAGGAAATACCATACATCGGCAGCCTCCAGAAGCTGTTGCAGGGTAACATATCGCACAGGATATTTCCCACCATTATTCAGACAGACCTCCATCGACCGGTTAGATGCCAGTATATGACTGACCTTGGCACATTGGATCGGGTATATCACATTCTGGTTCTGGATATACAGCATGCGTGCCTCTATTTTATCCTGCCGCAGCATCGGACATGTGTGCGGACTCGTGCACCAGAGTTCCTCCAGAGCCTGTACAAGTGTTTCACACAACCGATGTTCGAGCGACAAAGTATCAATTACCGCAAAACAACACAGCTCCCTATCACAATAACCATTCGGATCTTCCACGTCAGATATCAATATCATAGGCGTATCCCGATAACGCTTCAACCTGCGCGCGGACTCCATAAACCGGTATGCATCTACAATATTCTGGTGAAACTGCTCCTCCGCTGGCCCGCACACCATTACATCAACCTGATGCTCTACAATAATCTTATAGGCCGCACTATAATTTCTGACAATCTTCACAGAATATTCCAGCGCTAACTGACTTACAACCATACGACTACGTTCTAATATCTCTTCATCCCCCATGACAAACAACACAATTTTTCTTTCCCTCAACACATTCTCCCCCTCGTAAATAAAAAGCAGAAAAACCTCCTCCTGTCTTTCTGCTTTCTTGTCCCCTAGTTACAATATTTCTCTATCAATGTAAGTGCTTCGTCCATCTTGTCAACCGGAATCTGCCCGGGTGCCGATGCCTCCGCAAAGCTTGCAAATGTGATTGCACTGCCGAACACCTGACCGCTGATCCGGCTGATTGCCCCCATCTTCCCCATCGACATCGTGACAACCGGTACCTCTGCATACGCTTCCTGCATCATAGCCGTTGCAGCAAGCAGATTCACCACATGCAGTTTGTTTTCCGGCATTACCGCAATCTTCACAACATCCGCGCCAAGATCCTGCATACTGCGCAGCCGGTTCACGATCGTGGATGCATCCGGTGTGGTCTGGAAATCATGATTTGACATGATGATCTTTACCCCTTTTTCCTTTGCGATCCCGATCATTTCCTCTGCCTGCTCTGCCCCGGAGAATAACTCGATATCCACCATATCTGCCGTTGCTTTTTCAATCACGTGCCGGTTGATCTCGTAGATCGTCGGCGTGGTAAAGGCAAGCTTCTCGCCGCCCTCCGCTTCACTCCGGATCGTAAATAACAACACTTTTTCTGGCAGAATCTCTGCTACCTTCGCAAGCAATCTATCTAACACTTCATAGTCAGGCAAAATATCCAGATAATCGCCACGAAGCTCCACCATATCAATGGCAGAGCTTCTCTGTGACTGTCTTATCTGATCCGCCTGCGCTATGATCTCCTCCGCCGACCGTCCGACCAGCGGCACACAGATCTTCGGCCGGTCAAAGCCGATGATACAATGTTTGATCTTACAATAACGAATCATATAATTTTCCTCTATTTTTACTGTATCTTCTCATAGTACTTGGATTCCAGTGCCTGCAACAGCTGCTCCACAGTATAGTCATCGTCATCCAGATAGATGCTTGCTTCCATACTCAGGAACACACCCGGTTCTACTTCGATCACGGCTGTAACATCCATACATTTCATCTGGAATGCGTTATAAGTCTGTACGTTATAAAGCACATCCTTGTCTTCTACTTTCGCTGTCTGGTTTAACTGTGTATCCAGAATCTCGTAGCTGTCGATGTTGGACATATCATAATAGACAGAATCCAATGCGTCAGATGCAGATTCTGCAGTATATAACCCATACTGTATCGTAGATACCTGCTCTGTCTCAAACATAACACCATACTCATTCGCATACTCGAAGTTAAATCCGTCGATACATCCCTTGATCTTGTATTTCGCACTTCCATCATAGGTCATAACTGATGCATTATCGAGGGTAATCTCATCTGTATTATCGTCGCTGAAATCTGCATCGCTATAGGTAGCTGTGTCTTCGTCGATATCCTCTTCCACCTGATTAAGCAGATCGGAATTTGTTCCAAACAGACTGTTCAATGCATCTATCAGATTTACAAATGCTGTATTGTCAGATAAACGCTCTACCCAAGCATCCATCAACTTCTGGCTTTCTTCACCAAATGTCTGCAGATCGTCCTCTGTCATGGTTGCAAGATCATACACCTTTTTGCTTGCATCCATCTCCTGTACAGAAATCTTCGATGTATCGATCGTTGTATCAATACTTCCATTGCAGAGCGTCTGGTTGGCTGCCTTCAGCTCGAACGAATCAATCGCCACAGTATAGCCGACACCCTTGTTGATGTCTTTGTAAGCACCCTTGTAATTAAACACATAGGTATCTGCGCCTACAATATTGGCATTAACCGTATTCTCAAATGTATTGTCCGCCTTGTTAAATGTCTTCTCCCAGTCAACAGACAGGTACGAAGAAGCGGAGATCTTTACCTTTGTCGTAACTGTATCACCAGACTCTACAACATCCTTTGTGAAATCCAGTCCAATCTCCTTGTCACCGGCAAATGCCTTTACATTTCCATATGTATTTCCGCTGATATCATGTGCCTCGAACTTCACGCCAACGGAAGTGTCTGACACGTCAAAACTTAAGTTTCCTGACAGATCATCCTTACCAGCATCCAGCCAAAAATCATAATCGATCTTCACCATATTCAAGATGTTGATCTTATCGCTACATGTGATCTTAACAGCTCTCTTGCCCTTCACATATACTTTCACACACAGATCATGCTTAATGACACTTGGCACAGCCGCTTTCAACTGATCCATATAATATGTATAGTCGTCTGCACTCATACCAAGCTGATCAAGCGTATCCTGCGAACCTGTTACCGCTTCTGTCAAACCATCGATCGCAGATACACACGCATCCTGCAGATCTTCCTTTGCCCATGTCACATAATATTCCTTGGCTGTTACATTCTCGCCATTGACTGTGATCTTGGCACTTCCCTGCTTCTTAAATTCTGCAGCATCCCAGATTGTCTCCAGCGCACTCACATATCCACTTGTAAGACCTGATCCATCAGAACCAGATGCAAATGCGTTTAAACTATATCCGGTAAGTGCCGATGCGTCCAGACCAAGTGACTGTCCGGCTGGTGAATTCGCAAGCGCGCCCATCGGATCGTCCGCCGGGTATACAAGATAACCTGCAAGCAACTCCGGTATACCGACTGTCATCGTATCTTCATCGCCAAAAACCTCATACGACAGAAGATCATCGCCACCGATCGTTATCGCGCCATCTGCAGAAAGCTTCTTATTTTTCTGATCCACTGCGTTATTCTGATTCCAACCGATTGCGTAAGCATTTTCACCTTCACCAGCGTTAAATGTCAGGTTGAGACTGCTATCTCCACCTTTCTCATTATACGCCTTCATCACCTCATCGAATCCGACTACATCGTTTCTCTCTCCGCCAGTGCTGTAGGAAGAAAATGTCTCTTCCATCGCATCTAATACGACTTCCTTGTCCGACTTAAAAAGCTTTGGAAGGAAAATGACGCCACATACAACCAGTGCAACGATTGCAACGCCAGCACCGATCAATGCGCCCAGCTTGCCCTTTGTCATTGGCTTCTTCGGTTTCTTACCGCCTGTCTGTGGTTGCATCGACTGCTGTCCGTAATATCCAGTCATGTCCGGCTGTCCCGGCTGCTGCCCGTAATATCCAGTCATGTCCGGCTGTCCCGGCTGCTGTCCGTAGTA
>UMAC01062661.1_pt1 | contig 15169 bp, 11 predicted proteins | sample 1963591 | NCBI WGS metagenome assembly UMAC01 (sample SAMEA4835904, study PRJEB28245) | human gut metagenome | biome: gut microbiome; material: fecal sample | place: Denmark | collected 2008
TGATGAGGGCTTCTTTTCCACGGAAACGCCCGAAGGACAGAAAGATTGCCCGTTGAAACGCGGACGGGGAAGCCAGCGCAAGGCCTCTGTCCTTGTCATGGCGGAAAGCAGCCTGTCCAAGACGCCTCCGGCCAAGAAATACAGTACACCAAAGAGTGTCGGGCATATAAAGATGCAGGTCATCGACGATTTCAGGGCTTCCACCATCAAGGGTAAGATTAAGCAAGGTACGGACGGGAATGCCTATGTGACCACGGACGGGTTCAGCAGCTATGCCTCCCTTGAAAAGGACGGGGTGGCATCCTCGCACCAGGCTGTCGTTACGGATGACAAAAAGAGCGTCGGGAAAGTCTTGCCTTGGGTGCACATTGCCATAAGCAACGCCAAAAGGAGCATATTGGACACTTACCATGACATAAAGGCGGAGTTCCTCCAGCTATACCTCAACGAGTTCTGCTACAAGTTCAACAGAAGGTATTTCGGATTCAGGCTTTTTGACAGGCTTAAACTTTGTGCGTGTTCCTATAGGGCGGACTTCAAACATAGAATCTACTAATTGGCAACTTGCGGACATTCATTTAACTTTTTAAGCCACAAATGTTAAATGATTATACGAATAATCTCATTGTTGTCAATAAAAAATAAGGGAATGAGGTGAGTTGTTTAATCTTCAATCGCACCAATATTTACATGTTGTAAGGTAGGGATTCATTGATGTATTTTCATATTCCAATTATATTCCCATACCAATTTTGTCATTCCAAATTTTGTGTTTTGAATGGCAAAACATATAAAAAGCATAAAAAATGCACTGCTTTAATAGAAATAGAAATATAATCGTAAAAGTGAAATTAATTCACTACCTTTGCAATATAAACTGAGATGTATGGAAGATGTAAATCGTATCAAGCTGGTATTGGTTGAAAAGAAGCGTACCAACAAGTGGTTATCAGAACAGATGGGTGTAACCCCTTCTACCGTTTCCAAATGGTGTACTAATTCTTCTCAGCCAGACCTTCCAAGTCTATTGAAGATTGCAGACTTGCTTGAAGTTGATATTAGAGAATTGATAGTGCGCGAGTACAAATCATATTTGTTGTCGCAAAAATCAATGTAAGGTATGGTAATAAATAGTATTGAAATAGAAGTCGAGCGCAAACCCATCAAAAATCTACATTTGGCAGTTTATCCGCCAGATGGAAGAGTTCATGTGTCTGCTCCCCAGACATACACAGATGAGCAAATAAAATTCTTTGTCCTGAAGAAATGGGTGTGGCTCGTACAGAAGCGCAAAGAGACAACATCCTACACATTCCAAGATGAACGTGAATATGTGTCTGGTGAAGCTCATTACTACAAAGGTGAACTTTATCGTTTGAAAGTTATCAGAGACAACACCTGTACATTCCATGTTGAGATTCAGGGTGACTACATCAATGTGTATGTCTATGAGCGCACTCCTAAGGAAAACATTGCAAACGTCCTTTGGAACTGGTATAAAGAACAGCTCATTTCAACCATCAGGCAGTATGTGGCTAAATGGGAAAACATTCTTGATGTCAAGGTCGCCGACTGGACTATTCAACAGATGCAGTCAAGCTGGGGTAAATGCCACAAAGACACAGGCAAGATAATGTTCAACCTACAACTGGCAAAGAAGCCTCTGAATTGCATTGAATATGTAGTAGTACATGAACTTACTCATCTCATTGAGCAGAATCATACAGACAAATTTCGTAACATCCTTGGAACCTATCTCCCTGGATGGCAAAAGATAAAAGAACAATTAAATGAATTCCCATTATAATTTCAGACTATGGCTACGTATCAAGAACAAAGGGAAAGAGAATATCAGAATAAACTCGTCAAGAGATTCCAAGAAGAACTTGGCTATCAATATCTTGGCAACTGGCAGTATGCCAAGGGCGAAGCCGTCAATTGTTTGGGTAAGCAAAACTCCCCCATCCTTGATGATGAGGTGCGCAAGTTTCTGAAAGACCAGAAAAAGGATGACGGCAAAACTCCAAGATATACGGAATGTCAGATTGAGGATGTCCTCTTTCAATTAAAGAACAAAGCCCGCCTTGGAAATGCAAAGATGAACGATTTGATGCAGTGCAACACAGACCTATATGATACCTTGATGATGGGCATCAAGTCCCAACCTGACCCAAAGTCAAACCATGAGGATGTGATGTTGTTCGACTTCGAGGACTTTACCAACAACAATTTTGCCATAGCTGAAGAAGTTAGTTATATCGACCCGTTGTTAGGAAAGAATAAGCGTCCCGACATTGTTGTCTATGTAAATGGCATTGCCTTGGCTGTCATTGAACTGAAACGTAGTCTTGTCAATTATGAAGAAGGCATCAAACAGCACCTTTCAAACGAACGAGATTTTATCCCGTCCTTCTTTACCACAACACAGTTCACAATTGCCTCAAATGACGGTGTGGAGTTCCGTTATGGAACTATTGGCACACCGTTGAAGTTTTGGTGTAAGTGGAAGCGTGACACCAACAAACTGGGTGATGTGTTGACAGAACAGGAATCCTATAATATGTTCTTCTGTAAGGAGAATTTCATGTTCTTCTTCCGCTACGGTGTATTGAACGACGGTGGCATCAAGAAGGTGCTGCGTCCCCATCAGATATATGCCATCAAGGCAGCAGCGGCTCGTATGCCGAAGAAGAAAAGTGGTGTTATATGGCACTCACAAGGTTCTGGTAAGAGCCTTACGATGGTTGCTTTGGCATCTTATATCCGTCGTAATTTTGAAAATCCACGTGTTGTTGTCATCACCGATCGCAAGGAACTTGACCTGCAGTTGGCAGGAACTTTTATAAAGGGAGGCAACACACTTCATCAGGCCACTTCTAGTAGCGACCTCCTTGATACGCTTAACAAGGGCGAGGAATGGCTTATCTGCTCTCTCATCCACAAGTTTGGCGCAAACGGCTCTGAGGATGAAGCCGAGAAAGACGAATCAGGCACAAAAGTTAGTCTGGATGAATACCTTAAAGAACTGCAAGCTATCATTGCACAGAAATATGGCAACAATTTCAGTGTAAAGGGTGACAACATATTTGTCTTCGTCGATGAATGCCACCGCACACAGAGTGGTCGCCTTCATGAAGCCATGCGATCAATCATGGGTAAGGAAATTATGCTCATCGGTTTCACGGGTACACCACTCTTGAAAAAGGATAAAGGTGACCAGTACAACCGTATAAAGAGCATGTCTGAACGCACATTTGGTCCATACATCCACAAATATCTGCACAAACAGGCCGTGGAAGACAAAGTTATCCTCGACCTTCAATATGAATACCGCAATGTCGAACAGCAACTTACAAACAAGACAAAAGTTGACCAAAAGCTGGCAGCATTGACTGCCGGACGTGAACTAACTGATGAGCAGCGTAAGATGGTGGAAGACCGTTGGGCTACTTTGGAAAAAGTCTATTCGACAAAGGAACGCATCGAGCGCATCGGCTACAGTATTCTTGACGATGTGGGATTTGGTTTGTTAAAGCATGACTGGAGCAACGCCATGTTGGTAGCAGGTTCCATTTATCAGGCTTACAGATACTACAAGTTCTTCACCCAGGACAGCAGTAATACATTGCTCAGAGGGCGTGTTGCTGTAGTAACGAGCTACAATCCCATGGACAGCGATATAGCCAACGATTCTGCTGACACCAGTAAGGAAACTGAAGCCAAATTCAAGTACGACTGGGCAAAGCGGTCGTTCAAGGACGCTGGCAATGGCATTAACAATGCCGATGACTACGAGAAGTGGGCTAAGAACCTTTTCATCAAGCGACCAGCCCAAATGAAACTGCTCATTGTAGTAAACAAGCTGCTCACAGGCTTCGATGCCCCATGTGCTACCATCTTATACATTGACAATGAGATTAAAGACCACACCTTGTTCCAGGCTGTGTGTCGTGTAAATCGTCTTGGCGAGGATATCAAAGATGAGGAAGGCAACGTAATAGTCAAAACACATAAGGAATTTGGCCGTATCATCAGTTTCAAGAATCTGTTCGACAGTATTGAGGATGCCGTTGTAAAGTTCAACGATGGTGAAGGTTTCTCTGGTCTTGATGATGTCGATGTAGAAGGACTGCTTGATAGCGTGGTCAATAAGTGTAAAGAAAAACTTCTTGCAGCTAAAGATGCATACGAGGGGCTGAAAAGTGTATGGGAAAGCAAGGGATTAACTGAACTGGAAGCACTCACGGAGTATTATGTGATGGAACTGGAAGACGAAGAACCTGCACAGGCTCGTCGTAACATTATGTATAGTATAACAGGTGGCATGGTTACGGCATATAACAACATGTCCGACTATTTCTGCCAGACAGATTTCATACCAGAACAAATCGAACGCTTTGCGTCGCTGTCCCGTGAGGCTGGCACCATCCAACGTAAGGTGCGCCAGAAATCAGGCGATGACTTCGACCCACGCACACTTGACCCAGATATGCGCCAGCTTCTTGACCAGCATATAAGGGCAAAAGATGCAGAAACACTGGTAGAGGCAACTGCCGACTTTTCCTTCCTTGACCTTGTCAATGACACTACCGATACTGAGAAGGCTGCTGATGAAGCCATCCGTCAGGCTGGTGGAAACGCAAATGGTGCAGCCGAAGTCATTGAGGGCAAGGCTCGCCGTGTCAATACCGACTGGAACAGCGGTGACGAGGAGGAACAAAAGGCATTCAGCGAAAAGTTACAGGCTTTGATAAATAAACTGAAAGAAAGCAATGCTACCGCCAAAGAGAGAATCAAGGCACTCATTGATCATATCAAAGCCGTCAAGCATGGCAGTGATGTTCCCAATGGACTTGACAACAAGCGTAGTAAGGCTCTATGGAACAACCGTGCCGCTTGGAATGCTCCTGCAGATGAGTGCGAGGTAATTGAAATCATCAAGAAGATTGATAGCTTCATCTACCGCAATGCAGGGGCTGGCTGGCAAGATCCCGACAGCAATGCTAGTTGGGACTTGCGTGACGACTTGCAAACGATGTTCCCATCGTTTAGCGAACAGGATATTTACGAGATTTATCGTCTCGCTTCACAAAACTCATCAGAAAGTAGGTAATCAATATATGGCAATAAAAAAATCACAATTATACAGCGCACTATGGGAGTCGTGCAATGCACTACGCGGCTCGATGGATGCCAGTCAGTACAAGGATTACGTGCTGATAGTCCTATTCGTGAAGTATCTTTCCGACAAAGCAGGTCAGCCGGGCTTCCGCCTCAAAGTGCCAGAAGGATGTAGTTTCAAAGACTTCGTAGCCCTGAAACAGGATGATAAGATTGGCGAGAAGATGAACACCAAGCTGGAGGCAATAAAGGAATTGAATGCCAGACAGATTGGTGACCTAACTCTGCCTAATTTCAACGACCCTACAAAACTGGGAAGCGGAAGGACTATGGTAGATACCCTGTCACGGCTTATCGGTGTGTTTGAAAACGATGCGCTTGATTTCTCCCGCAATCGTGCTGCCGATGATGATTTGTTGGGGGATGCCTACGAATATCTGATGAAGAATTTCGCTGCCGAAAGCGGAAAAAGCAAGGGACAGTTCTACACACCTGCAGAAGTAAGCCGTGTAATGGCAAAGGTACTCCGCATCAATGAACTTGATCGTGCTGAGCACACCATCTACGACCCCACTTGTGGTTCTGGGTCGCTTTTGTTGCGAGCCTTGGCAGAAGCCAGTAATCCCCGTGTGTCTATATTCGGACAAGAGAAGGACAGCAGTACGGCGGCATTGGCTAAGCTGAATATGTTGCTTCACGGTATCAGCAGTGCCGACATCAAAGTGGGTGACACGCTGGCTGACCCGCAATTCAAGCAGTACGGCATGGTCAGCACATTCGATGTGTGCGTAGCCAATCCACCTTTCTCCATGAAGAACTGGTTGGCTTCGGGTATGGAAAACGACCAGTATAACCGTTGGACAGCCAATTTGCTGCCGCCAGCCAAATGTGGCGACTATGCTTTCTTGCTTCACCTCATAGCTTCTATGAAATCTGAAGAAGGACGCGGTGCCTGCATCTTGCCTCATGGTGTGCTGTTCCGTGGCAATGCTGAATACGACATTCGCAAGTATATCGTTAAGCAGCACTATATCAAGGGCATTATCAGTCTGCCACCTAACATATTCTTCGGTACGGGCATTCCGGCTTCCATCATCATTATAGACAAAAAAAACAAGGACAGTCGTAATGGTATCTTTTTTATCGATGCGAAGGATGGATTCAAGAAAGACGGAGCCAAGAATCGCCTACGCGAGCAAGACATCAAGCGTATTGTAGATGCTTGGGACGCTCAACAGAATATACCGCATTACTGCCGAATGGTAGAATGGAACGAAATAGAAAAGAACGACTATAATCTGAACATTCCCCGCTATATACGACCTGTGGACAAGGAGGTGCAGCACGACATTGAAGCCCATTTGCATGGCGGGCTTCCTGCTTTCGATATTGACAATATGGATGCCTTTTGGAAGGCTTGCCCTACACTGAAAGACAGTCTGTTCCAATTAAAAAACAATGGCTATTATTCACTGAAACCTCAGAAGGCAGAAATCAGCAATGTCATTGACAACGATACTTCTTACAAAGAACAGGGAACGGCTTTTGCACAGCTGCTGAATGAATGGAAAGAAGCGGTTAAGCCCCAAATGCTTGCCATTAGTCAAGGCGAAAGACCCAAAGAACTGATTACGGAATGGTCGAAGTCCCTTTTGGCTAAAGTTTTGGGACACAGCGGTCTTGTAGATGCTTATGAAGTCTATGATGTGCTGCTTAATTATTGGGCAGAAGCCATGCAGGATGACTGCTATATGATTTCTAACGACGGATGGACATACCCCGAAGTAAAAGCGGTGAAACGCAAGGAAACGACAGACAAGAAGACCAAACAGACTAAAGTAAAGGAAACGGTCTGTATGTATGATGAGATTGTCTGCGACTTGCTACCAGTATCCGTTGTGTTGGCTGAATACTTTTCCGTAGAGACCGCCGAGATTGCAAAATTGTCGGAACAGATAGATCGGAAGCAGGCTGATATGGATAACCTTGTAGAACAGAATACCGAAGTCTTTGCTATTGGCGATGATGACGAACAGGAAGAAAACAAAGAAATTTCCGTGAAAGCTGCTGACGTAAAAGCTGCCATCAAGAATGCATATAAAGACGGTACATCCGAAGAAAATGTAAAATTCCTGCAACAGTGGATTGATCTCTCTAATGAGAAAGATGTGCTGAACAAGTCTTTGAAAAAGAAACGCAGCCAGTTGACGGACGCCGTTGTAGCAAAGTATTCCGTACTTACAGAGGACGAAATCAAGATGCTTGTGGTGGAACGTAAGTGGCTGGCTTCTGTTATTAGCGGCTGCAAAGCACTGATGCAGAATGTCACGCATCGGATTTCAAACGATATAACAGCTCTTGTAGAACGTTATGAAACTACCTTGAGTGAAACGGCAAATGCCATCAATGATTTGGAAAAGGAAGTCCTTGCCTCTCTGAAAGAAATGGGATTCACCGTATAAATAACAATGCCGATGTTAAGTGAAAGTCAGAACATAGAATACAAAGAGTCGTGGCGTGACGAATATCTGAAATGGATATGTGGTTTTGCCAATGCCCAAGGTAGTCGTATCTATATTGGTGTGAATGATGATACAGCAGTTGTGGAACTTCCCGTATCTATAATTATCAAACAGCCTTCCATTCCGCCAAACAAATGGCGGTAATGACAGATATTCCTCAACGTACCATAGAGCGTGAACTTTCAGTTTTACAAAAGTCAGAAGTACTATACCGTATAGGCGCACCTCGTACAGGCAAATGGGTGATTGCTGAACAAATGATTAAGGAGTAAAACACACTTGTATATGAAAGAAACAAAATTCAAAGATACAGAGGTCGGACGGATTCCAGAAGATTGGGAGGCAACTAGAATAGATAAGTTGTGTTGCCTCAAAGCAAGAATTGGTTGGCAAGGGCTAACCACTGGTGAGTATTTGCCACAAGGTGATTATGTACTGGTTACAGGGACAGACTTCAATGATGGATATATTGATTGGAAAAACTGTTACTATGTTAGCAAATGGAGATATGACCAAGACATCAATATTCAAATTAAAGAAGGTGATGTTCTCATATCAAAAGATGGAACGATAGGCAAAGTAGCTTTCCTTGATAGCATTCCAGGTCCAGGAACACTTAACAGCGGTGTATTCGTTGTTCGGCCTAAACAAGATAATGTGATGAATAAAGCATATTTATCATGGATTTTTAAGTCTATTTGGTTCAAGTCATTTATAGACCAACTAACTGCGGGTTCTACGATAAACCATTTATATCAAAAGGACTTTGTAAAGTTCCAATTGGTCTATCCTAATGACATCTCTGAGCAATCCCGCATTGCCACAGCTTTATCAGCCATCGACAATCTGATTTCCGAATTAGGTAAACTGATTGATAAGAAACGAGCCATCAAACAAGGTGCCATGCAGCAACTTCTTACAGGCAAGAAACGACTAAAAGGATTCAATGAGCCATGGGTGGAAAAGAAGTTGGGAGAAGATGCTTTAATTCTTCGCGGTGGCTCGCCACGTCCTATTGAAGACTACATAACTGATAGTCAAGATGGCTTGAACTGGATTAAAATAGGTGATGTTAAGCCTAATGATAAGTATTTCCGTAAAACTGCTGAAAAGATAAAAAAAGAGGGATTGAACAAAACCCGTCAAGTTAAGAAAGGGGATTTCATTCTTTCCAACTCTATGAGTTTTGGAAGACCATACATATTGGATATAGATGGTTGTATTCATGACGGGTGGCTTGTTATTCAAGATTACCAAGAGACTTATGATATGCTGTTTTTGTATTATATCCTTTGTTCGGATGCTGTCATGAACCAATATGCTTCAATGGCGGCTGGAAGTAGTGTACAGAACCTTAATAAAGAAAAAGTTGCCAACGTATTATTATACGCTCCAAGTTCGTTAAAAGAACAATCAGCCATCGCTAAAGTTCTTTCGTCTATGGACGAAGAAATATCTTTCCTCGAAGCCAAACGCGAGAAATACAACGCCATTAAGCAAGGTATGATGCAGCAACTCCTAACAGGTAAGATAAGGTTGGTGGAAACTGCTGTGAAGCCTAATGCAACATCGGCAAATGTCCATTTCCGAAGGAGCGTTTGGGCAGCAGAGATTGCTGAAAGATTGTACGAAGAGCCGACTTTCGGCCATGTTAAGATGGAGAAGATACTATTTCTCACAGAACGTCTTTGTCATATAGACATTGGCTCGCATTACCACAGAGATGCAGCGGGTCCGTATGACAATAATGCATTACGTTCTATTGACAGCCAGTTGAAAAAGCAAAAGTGGTTTGAGGTGCAACGGACAGAGAAAGGATATAGGTATGTACCCATGCGGAATTGTGGCAAACATAAGACCTATTTTAACAGATACTATTCAGGTATAGTTCCCATGTTTGATAAGATAATCAACACATTTAAGACTCAGAATACGGAACGATGTGAAATTGTTGCTACGCTCTACAGTGCATGGGAAGATTTGCTGCACAGCAATAAGTCTTTCACTGATGCCGACATCGTGAATGAGGTGCTGAACAACTGGCACGAATCAAAGAAACGTATTTCGCAAGATCGCTGGTTAAAAGCCATCCAGTGGATGCGCGACAACGGCTTTGCTCCAGACATGTCCGTCTATATGAAATGATTAAGAACTCTATATAAAGGAGGTCAAAAGAAATGATGGAATTATTAAATTTGCAACAGCAATGTTTGAATTTAATTCAAGCTTATCCAGAGTGTGGTCAAAACTGCGCTCTAAACCATTATTGTACTTCAGTCAGGTGTACAATAGGAAATTGTAGCAGATGTCTTAACCAGATACAATATGGGCAGCCCAACTTCACATACAGCTGTACAAAAATAACATACCAATATGTGCTAAGATTTTTTAATCGTTTTGCATCTGAAATATGTTATGCAATGTGCCTGTATAATTATAAGAACATCAGCCGAATAAACGTTGTGTCTTTAGGTTGTGGCCCAGGGTCAGAAGTTTATGGTATTATTAAAGCCCTAAGATTTCGAAAGATAGTGGTTCTAAATCCGGCAAATCGAAATGTGTCAATTAAGAAAAACGAAATGTGATTTTAACAAAAAAAACGAAATGTATAAAAGACACATCTCGTTTTAATGGATTCATATTATTTCAAGAAAAAGTTCGGAATGCGGCAAGTATGCTCACACTCCGAACTTACAGACACCTTACAAACGGTGTTCAAATGGCAATACAACTGCATTCAAGTCATGTTCAGGCAGTTTTTTCCGTCTGTTTCTTATAAAGCATAATGTCTGTGTATTTTGAAGAATAATTCACATGTGCGTTGAACTTCACTTTTTCACAATTTTTGAAAGGGTTCCCGAGTGTCCTGTTTTCACCAAGCCATTCGCAAAGTTCAATTATCGATGACTTGTTGGATGTGAAATAGACAAAAGGTTTGTTCCTTAGCACGTTCAATACGTCCAAATAGTCGGAAAGCCGCCAGTACGGTAAATGTCAGACGGCAGTCCGAGGTTGGCATCACTGCTGCGCTGGTATGCGGACACGACCAGCCCACCGTCGTCTATCTGGAACTGTACGAGGCTCAGGCATGGCGCCTGGTTCGTCTCCGCACCTGTAGAACCGAGGAACAGCACATAGTTCTTGCTGTTTCTCCTTTCATTGTTTATCTTGTCAATCAAGGGCGGCAGCTTTTCGAAATATGTAGGATAGCTGTTCACCAGCGTATGTCCGCAATAGTCCCACCATGTGATGCCCGCCTCTCGGTATTTTTCAACATCTCGCTCACCCTGCATGAACAGGCTAAGTTCCGCTTTCAGTTTCCTGCGCGCTATTCCGTGGCTTTCGAAGGTGTCGAGCAGGTCACCAGGCACAAGTGTCAGCCTCTCGTTCAACAGATACCTTATACGCCCTTTCCTGTTAGTCTGCGTCTTGCCCGTATTGAGGATTTTATTCAAAATCTGATAATATTTATTCATTCTGATTTTATGTTCAATATTTTTTAGTACATTTGCACGCCAATCATTTATAACAAATAAAAACGCTACAGATGTGGCAGAGGACATATGCCCCGGCCGCGCATCTGTAGCGTTTGTGTTAATAAATGATTGGCGTCTATATTAACAGGCCGGGGCTTTTTACTTCCGCCCGGCGCGGAAGGGACACCTATACCACAAGCATCGCCACTACTCCAATGACAGCTCCCGCGAGCCACCACAGCAGGTTCTTCCACTTGTACGTGTCCTCCGTGGTAACGTACCTCACCACCTCGGCGAACGCTCCGAAGAGCATAGGTGTGATGATTCCCATTATCCACGCGTTGACACTGCCGAGGCTCTGTTCCTGCCACATGTACAGCATTGCGATTACCAGTCCTGCCACGAAGCCGAACCATCTATTTGTCACGAATTTAATTACCTTTTCTTTCATAGTCTTTGGTTTTTTGTTTATGAATCATTAATATTACACATTATCCGCATTGTCGACATGGCATACAGTAGACTCGAGATTAGCCTCGGAATATCTCTTTCCCGCAGCTATGCCACGTATCATATTTCCATAAGCATACAATTCTCCGGCATTTGCACCTTTCATAAATACGTCAGAACCACAAGCGATATTTCCGATGGCAGCTAAGCTTTTTACCGTACTTCCCACATTGATGCAGCACCAGTCTGTAGTGCGCCACGCACTGTCTTGCGGGTAACTCGCTATGACACCGCTGCCGTTAGTAGTAGCCTTGTTTATATGGTAGAAGTTGTTGTCCGCTATCACGCAACCCTCGCATCCCTCAACATGTATTCCCACGGCACAGTAGTCTATCGTGTTGCCCTTTATGACCATGTTTATCATCTGTACTACGCCTTTTATGCCGTAAGTCCAAAAATCTATATAATTGTCGGAGATGTTACCCGCGGCACAGGCAGAGAGCGTTATGCACGTGGTCGAGCAGTTCTGAACATTGTTCCAGCATGAGCCCGTAAGCAAATTATGATGTATGAACGAGTCATTTATCTTGCTCCTCACGACACCCTTATACATCATCCATGCAACACAGTGGCACATTTCTGCTACTGAGGTAAGACCGTCACACACATAGTCGTATCCGCTGATTGCGCACCAGCTTATCTCCTTGGGGCTCTGCGCTATCATGGTGTCATTCTCTGGGGACGAAGAGCGATACTTTCCGTAAAATGTCAGCCGTGTCAGATAAAAACGCGAGCCTGTGAATACCGCACCCGGAAAATTGGTGTATATCATACTCACGCTGTTTGCTGGGCCAGGTGCGTATGCGCTGCCGGACTGTCCCTCAATCCTTATATTGTCACCAAGACCCACAGCTTCCGAAAGATAGTACATACCCTTGGGAATATATATGATGCTTGGAGCGGTGCGTCCTTGCTGTTTGGTTGTTCTTATAAATGTCATGATGTTGTTCAACGTCTGGGTGATATCCCTGAGTGTCGGTTCTGCAGGATTTTTTGCCCAGCCCCATTGCAGTACATTGATATGCCCCTCATCTGCGACAAGACACGCATACAATCCATTTGAAAGCTCTATCACCGAACCGCCGTCCTCCGTGAGTTCTCCATCCTTGACGACATATAATGCCGCACCGCCATCCTCGGAGTCGAAGTAGCCCAGAGTCTGGCATGACATTCCTTTTGTCAGAGTTGTATCGGCAACCATTGATGCAACATCCGCAAATACCTTTGTCCGCTGTCTAAGGGATAGTGTGGCGCGTTGTTGTGAGATTGCGTCTGTCGCACTGTCACCTTCAGCGTTCACAACCTGAACATTGGCACTCGCAGTCTGAATCTCAGCAATCCTTTCCTCTATCTTTTCTGAAGAGTATGACGATTCCGGAGAGATTACATTATCATTTATAGCCCCTGCATTCTGGACTTTGTCATTCAACGAAGTGACGCTTTGTTGAAGCTGTTCAATACTTATGTCATGACTTTCTATCTTATCTGCATTTTCTGTAAACTCGTCAATTATGCCGTCAAGATTCTTATGATATTCTATGGTTGCCTTAAAAGCACCCGGACGCTGGTATACAGTACTTTTTAACGGTTGGATGGCATACCCCTGCGCATTAGGCGTAGTGCATGATGTATCTGTATATCTTGTTGATGCGTACGGATAAAACAAGTTGCCAAATATTCCATTCGATTTCAGAAGGCATAACGCAAACAGGTCTCCCTTTTTTACTTCTATGTCAGTATCGACATCGACATATTTCCCCACGCTTTCTGCCGATGTTAGCTCTGTATATGCACATAGTTTCCTACGGTCTCTTTGTATCATGGCAAAAGCGCTACCTGACTCACCATAAGCCTTTCTTTGATAAATACACAGCCACAGACTGTCATATTCACCAGTGGAGACCGGAAAATATGCGTAAAAATGCCTCAAAACGCCATCTACAGCACATGGTTCATACATCATATTACTATTGGATATCGTCGAATAGCCTAATTTCCAACCAATACCATATTCATAAATACTTGTATCTTCCTTTTTTACAGATGCCACAATATCTATGTTTTCAATTTTATCACCGTTTGATGCAATATTTGCGCGATCTTTATTCCATGTGAGTTCCGCTTTGAAACCATCATTCTCAAGGGTTGTTTTTAGAACATTGAAAATAAGCCATTTCGCACCCTCAGGTATTGTGATTTCCATTTCGTCTACGTTCTGGAAATTTCGCTTGGGGTAATTATCCGCATATAATGCTATATAATTTTTGTCATAAAAGCAGAACGGTTTAAACTGTGCGTTGCCGCCGTTACTTCCGCATGTAAGTCTGAAAGACACCAACCCCTGAACATCATACCATTTACTCCATCTGAATCCAGAACCGTACAGCCCAGGAAATTCATCTTCATTCGCAATGTTGAACGAGCCGGTATTAAGCTCCATGTTAAAATCGTCCTTGGTCACGGTGACGGTCTCCGTACGTAGGGTCATGTCACGCAATGCCGTCGTGTCAGCCAACGCGGAATTGATAGCACCCACGACAGTATTCTTTTCCTCTGTCTCAAGAGCGTCAAGCATACCGTCGCCCTCGAATACCACAAGGTCTGACGCCTGTGAACGGGAGCTGATGACAGCCTGCGCGGCGTTCTCCGGAAACTCCAAAGGCACACGCTGGAGTCCGTCCGTGAATGTTCCTGTGGTGAAATCGACGGAGACAATCATTCCCTCAGAGTCAAGATATTTAATCCATCCGTTGACTTCCGTGGAACTGTACGGATTGAACCTCACATACAGATTGTCTCCTCTGTCAACCGTAGTACAGCAATATCCGGCTCCACTGACAGTGGCAGGTTTCTCACCGACATCACCAGTATATCTCCTATTAGACGTTACAGTTACCGGAACAACCTTTCCCCTATATGTGTTAACCAGACTTTTTGTCTCAGCAATAAGTTCGTTTGCCTGACGTATGCCCTCAGATACCGCCTTCTGCGATACAACGCGTCTGTCACTTCCGTCGGATTCTTCAAGTTCCTGCACAAGGGCAATCTCGCCAAGGGACACACCGTCCTTGCCGTCCTTGCCATCTTTTCCTTTAAGACTTTCAAGCCATTCGGATTCACTTCCACGGAATCCTTCTGACCACGCAACCTCATACGCTGAAGCACCTTGTCTGCCCTGAGGTCCACGGAACGCACCCATATTTTTATATTTGCCATCTTTTATATCCCCGCCAGATTCGACATAAACATACAGATTATCACCAATAAGCCAGCCAACGCTTTTTTCTTCTTCCGCTGGAATATCAGGAAGATGTTCCACACTTTCCGCATTCTTATATCCTAAAACTGCGGCGGCTGACGAGCTGGCAGTCTGCCATATTCCCCATCCGCTGCCACCGTTGTATGTTCTCTCATATGCGTTTGTCTGTAAGGACTGCTCCATCGTATCACCGTTCCACTTGATGGAACCCTCCACCGTCTGCGTGAACACGCCCGTCGCCCAGTTCTGCACCCAGTTCCTCACTATCAGGTTGCGTCCGT
>UMAC01005541.1_pt1 | contig 14824 bp, 9 predicted proteins | sample 1963591 | NCBI WGS metagenome assembly UMAC01 (sample SAMEA4835904, study PRJEB28245) | human gut metagenome | biome: gut microbiome; material: fecal sample | place: Denmark | collected 2008
TTAGAATAGCATATTATCATATCAGATTAATAACCAATATCATACAAATTCAGGCCATATCAAATATACCAACTTCATTAGAACCTGTCTTTCCGCAAAAATAGCATTACAAAAACATACAAGAGACTGTCTCAAAATGAACATGAGATGGCCTCTTTTGTTTCATATCAAATTGAAGCCATTTGTTTTTCTTAAAAAAGAGTTTATAAACTAACTTTTGAAGGTTTTTATCCTTTCAAACTTTTTTTCGTTACCATAAGCCTCCTAAGAGGCTACTTTTGCAAGATTATGTGCAATGGCCAGTAGGCCGAACTCAATTTCAACTTTTTTAAGCCCACGAAGATGGAAACCTCTTGAAGTGTTTGTTGTTCTTGAGGTTTCCAAATACGGTTTCCACATCCTGTGGCCACTGACTGCACTATTTCAGACCTTCATTAGAGAGTAGTTTTTCACATTCTCTATCCTTGATTTTCCTCAGACGGTGGTTTACCTGTACAGCTCTTTCCGAGGGACTTCTGTGACACCGGCATTTTAGCGGGTTGCCCTTACAGTTACGTATCCTGTATCTTGATATGGTCTGCGCAAAACCGTTGTCTGTTATCCGCCTTGCATCGGAGAGTCTTTTCATTCTTTGTCCCATAGGACAGTACATGCCGTCGGTACAGGCCACATCCAAACTTACAAAACCTTCCGACACGAGAAACTTTACGATGATGGCAAATATTGTCTTCAGTAAATCCTTCTGCCGCCTGCTGCGGAAACTGTTGATGGTATTATGATCAGAAGTCACATTGCCGGTAAGCTACATGAAGCGGATGTCATTGCAACAGAGCCCTCTATGCGACGGCAGGAATAGATATTACGCAAATAAGCATAGACAAGAATTGAAGCATCATGCGCGAGTGGTACGCAGAACAGCCTTTAAGAAAATACCTGCGGTAAAGTTCTTCAAGGTTTATCTGTTCAATGATACGGTGAACAACCCGGACCGGATCGTTCTGGGGAATAAAATCGCCTAAACACGGAGGTAAAAGCAGATTATCGTTGGATGTGTAACTTTTAGATTTGATTCCCTAAGACACAAAAAATTAAGGAGACGGGTAAGTTCTGGCTGAGCGAAGTTAGGACTTGCACGATTTTTTTGCAGACACAAAAGAGGCCATCTCATTTTGAGACAGCCTCTTCTTTTTTTCTTCTACTACCTTCTATCTTTTACCTCACGAAATTAAGAAAGATAAATTCTACATCTTATTACTCCCTTTCAAAGCCCTTCAAATTCTTTTTTAAAATGACTATGGAATAAATGGCTTACAATATCTTTTCTACAAATAGAATAGATCGACTTGACCATTTTCCACTAAACTCTTTTATTCTATTTCTTGAGATCTTTATCATCAAACCCTCTAATACTTTGCTATTACTTATTTCTCATTGTAACCTTAAAATTAAATTCTACTATGTTTGTCATTTCATTTTAAACACCTACTTTAAAATCAGTCTATCTTTGTATTCTTCCAAATTGACAACCTATTCTAGTGAAGTTTGTTTTCCATTCTTCTAAATTAACACTTTCCAATCATGAGATTTCAGTATTTTCATTATTTTTCTTTTACACGTGAAGATAAGTTAGCAACCCACCTAGTAATACAGGCTTTGAAACTTTTTTTCCTCCAATCTAACAAATAAACAATCCTTCATCATAAAAATACAGAACTTCATCTAAATGTCCTTCTCCCCAAAACAGACAGAGTATGTAATACTTTATTCATACCCCATCGGTTTTTATAGTAAGATTCACGAATAAATCCAAAGATCAAAACTGCCCAAATATCATCGCTTTGTATATCTTGCGAGCCAAAAGAGCAGCTCCACGATCTGTGGGGTGGATATTGTCGTAATAGCAGGTACTTTCTTCGCCCTCATAAGCATCATGAAGGTCAATTGTAACTAGTCGATTCTGATAAGCAACATATCTAATAAGTGGAATAATCTCATCGCGTATGATATGTTCGTTGATACCCCATATCTTATCCGGGTTGTCTACACGGGCTTTGACCGGAAGGCAAACATAAATTTTAGGAAGTGAAGGCAGGAATTTGAAAGTATCAATCAACTCTTGGTAATTGGTCACAAACTCTTCTTTAAACCGCCAATTATCGGGTTTACTATCATTGCCACCCAATTTCAAAATTACAATATCTGGCTGGTAGGCGACAGCCTGCCGGCACATTTCACTATCAAGATAAGCAAATGGTCGACCAGCATCCGTGCCTTTACGAAGTACGGTAGAAGAACTCAGTCCAAAATTCCTGACTTCATAATGTTTCCCCAATAACTGCTGCAACACGGCCGGATAAGCATAACAGGTCGGATCAGTAGTACCGACACCGGCAGTGACACTATTTCCAATGCAAGCGACTTTGATCAATGACTTGGGCGTTTTCATGTCTTCATATACACACCGCCTGACATAGTCTCCAACAACATCCGGATAATCCAAGCCGTGAGGATGATGCCCGGCATTAGGGCGTACAATTATCTTGACAGGTGCCCCATATCGATCATACACTTGTTTGACAATGCGCATATTCCTCTCATAGGGCACGATATCATCCATTCCTCCGGACAATCCCAATATCGGGGTACGATTTTGTGCCAATTCACCAAGGTGATAAATTGCATTGTCAAAAAAGGTATCACGTGTGGGACAATTATCTTTTGTGTATCCCCATTTTTTCTGGAAGTCACTCCACCATTCCTCATTCCCAGCCAGTTCGAAAAGGTCACACAAAGGATTATCCAATATCAGACAGGCAACCGTTTCAGGATACGACTGTCCCCATCGGAGTGCGAAGTATCCTCCCCGGCTCAATCCTTCAAGTACCACTCGGGGCATCAGTCCATACTCATCCACCATTGTATCATAAAATACTCTGCCTGCCGCCAAAGCCTCCGGACGTCCCCATTCATCGGTTGTATTAAAATAGGCAATATGAAAGCCCTCGCCCAGCAAATAAAGGTCAATGTCCGGAAAAGCACCAAAGAAAGCAGGTCTCCAGACCCACGGATTACCGGGTAGTGGTTTTGCCGGAACAACCACAGTAGTCTCCCGACCGTCCAGTTCAAAGTCATATCGCAAGCAACCATGCCATTCGGACTTCTTGCCTTGAAACTCCCGTCTGCCCCGGTCCGATGCATGGTTCGTATGGGCCTGCATATATCCAATGTTCCATAGCAAGAACATAACCCATACCAACATCTTTATTCTCATACTCACATTATTTTTGATTTACGTAGTAAAAAAATAAGAAAAAAGCCATCCGTCCCTCTAAACATACATCACCAAAAAGCAGAATCCAGACATAATACGCTTATACCCAGATTCTGTTATCTATTCAGAATAGTATCTCTTTAACAAGAATGCATTCAGCATGTATAGGAAGCTGCATTACCGGGCATTCTGTTCCGGGTTTACAAATCCGGCTTTCAACAACGAAAGGAAATCCTTCCGGTTGTCACATCTAAAATAACCTTCAAAGTCCCCCTTGTCTTTTTCGCTAATCCGAATGCTCAGTTTGTTCCACCCTTGCAGCAAAGGCAGTTCCTTGTAAATAGCCTCATAACGATTTTGGTTGGCAGCCTGGTACGGTTTATCATTGACAGACAAAAGACATTCTCCTGCCTTTAGCACCAATGTCAGCTTAGGCATATTAGGCTCTATCAACAAATCGTCTAGCGGGCGTGGGCTGAATACATACATATCCAAAGCCCATCCATCTGCGGTCTTAACCAACTTGCTCTTGGTTGCCGCAGGAAATACCATCTGACCATCACGCAAGAAAAATACCTCGTCAGCCTTAACCTGGATATTCCGGCAAGATACTCCCGCATGTTTCAGAATAGCAGTCAGCGTGTTGAACCCTTTTTCTGAATTGGTAAACTCTTCCAACGTACTCACATAGAAAGCAGAATTTCCAGACTTATATTTCACAAACACTGGCAGAGCGGCCGTACACTCATTCTCACTGCGTACCGTGCTTGCCGTCTTCAATTCTTCGGGACGCTTGTTCCAAGTTCGCCAGTCGGTCTTACAAGCATTCAGCAGTACCTCCCCTTCATCGACCAAAGCACCTTTCAACGAAAACTCGGAAGCATCGGCACGCTGCAACTCACAGAAATAGAAATCGGAATTATTCAATCCCCTCATCCAAGACTTCTGTACCGGCAAGAATGAGGAGCGTTTCAAGTTATCCAAATTCACAGATAAAGGCAGAAGCTTATTATAACTTTCCACCGTATTAGGCACAAGCCCCCAAATCCAGATATCGGCACCTTTGGCAACAGATGCCTGTATAGTCTTCTGCTCGGAATCTGTCAAAACACGGGTTCCGTCCACAATATAAAGAGCATCAAACGGTGTCTTCACTTTGGCTGTGAACTCTACACCTTGTGCGTCCAAAATCCCTTTCAACCTGCTGTCGGCTTCACCCACAAACACCACTTCCTTATAAAGTTTCTCCGGCGAAATCGCTTCCGGCGCTTCATATTGCTTTTTATCAATTACCGCATAAGGAGACCATGCCGGAGCTCCCGGAGCGTTAGCTGCACGCATGGCATCATACATGGGCCAAGGATCATACAAGGGCAAAGAAGGGTCATAACCCGGATTGAAAGTCGTACAATAAGGACCGACACGTTCAGGCTGCATACCCGGTACGCCCTCTTTATACTCTCCAAAGAAAATACCATCTTTCTCAATATCAGGTCTGGTCGTCAGATCCTTTTTACCTAAAGAGAGAGGTTTTAAACCATACCAAACCATATTGAATACTGTACTATATGATGCTCCCATGTTACGCTGGCTAACAAGTAAGTTATAACATTCATTGGCCAACCCCTCCATACGTCCCAATTGAGACTCATAAGCCCGTTCTCCATTATATTTTGAAACCTGTTCAGGAGTTCCATAATACGCCATACTATGCTCACCGATGCCCCAAGGCTTACCTATTTCAACCCAATGCTTCATTGAGCCCATATCTCCATAATGTCCGACTGTCACCGGTAATATACCGTTTCCATCGTCTTCTCCATCAGAAGAAATCCAAGGACGTGTCGGATCATTGGCACGCACAATATCTCTCCATTCTTCCCAAGCCTTTTCCTGCGGTTTGATAAGATCCGGACGATTGAACACATGAAGAATAACAGGCTTGTTCTCGTTACTGATGCTCCAGCCGAATACGGAAGCATGATTACGGTCACGGAGAACAAAACGTTTCAAGTGTTCTTTAGAAATGTCCCAGAAATGTTCAGAATCCAATTTAGGACCTCCATCACTGGCCCAATTGGCAGTTTCATTCAATACACAAATACCCATCTCATCTGCCATATCCAAATAAAAACGGGGATATACCTGGGCATGAGGACGGATGGCATTACCATTCATACCCTTAACAGCAGTAAACCATGCCCACGCATAGCGGCGGGTCATCTGCGGAACGCCCATAAAATGCCATGAATCGCCCCGCAACTGATAGGGCTTCCCATTCAGACAATACGTAGTTCCCTGTAATGTCCACTCACGCCAACCAAAACGCTCGTATTTCACATCCACAGTCTGTCTCTTTTCTTTAATGGACAATAAAGAAGCATACAAATTAGGATGCTCGGGAGTCCAAAATCTCAGTTCGTCAGAAACAGGTACCTGCACTGTAACTCTGTGCGAAACTCCAGCAGGAACCGATACTTTCACAGGCTTTACAGTCAAGACTGTCTGGCCCAATTCCCAAGCAGGAACCGGTGCAGAATTTACATCCGTTCCTGCACGATTAATCCACTCTTTTATATCACCAAACAACTGTACATCAACTTCTTTTTCCGTAGCATTCTTCAAAGTGACTTCAAACTCCAGTGTATGCTTGGAGACAAGAGGCTTCACATACACGTCTTCCACATGCACACGAGGTACAGCCAACAGGTAAACGTCCTGCCAAATGCCGGCAATATGGGTTCCCCACATCGAACCGGCCGGAACAATGCGGCGACCTACCGTGGAATTATCTTCAAACAGAGCCTGACTGCGCACACCCACCCATATTTCAACAGTCTCTCCAGCTTTTACCTTCTTCGTTATATCGATACTGAAAGGCAAAAACAAATCGAAGTTCTCGCCGACTTTTTCTTTATTCACATAAACCACTGTAGAACCAGCCACAGCTTCGAAATACAGCTTTATCTGCTGCCCATCCCAATCGGCAGGTATGGTGATATTCTTTTTCATCCATGCCATCTTCACCTGCTCCCAAGCCTTCGGATAAGAAGGATAGTTACGATGATCAGGACCTTCCAAATCTCGATTGGCAAACGCATTTACATTCCAAGGCGAAGGGATTTTAATACGGACATTCTCCCACGCATTTTCACGTGGCAACGGCAATTCAGGCGCTTCCCCCTTACCTTGTACATACGAAGAGGGCAAAGCCACTGGTTGGAATTCCCAATATCCGTTCAGACAGAGCTCCTTCCTATATTCTTTCTCCAGCCGATTGACCAATCCCTCGGCCGGAGCGAAAGGATAATTGTACATCAACCTGTCTTTGTCAGGACTACTGTGGCACCATCCCTTTCCCGGAAATAAAGCAAAAGCAGCCAACAAGCTCCATAACACCAATTTGTTTCTGTTCATTTGTACGCTATTTTTAGTTAAACACATTATAATAATTACAAAATAAGCCTGCCAGACTTAAAAAAAACGACAAACACTTGTTAATATCCAATTAACAGGGCATTAATAACCGGGCTCCTGCCATTTTATAAGATAAATTAACAGGAGCCCATATGGATTAGGTGAAGACTATTTCTTGCATTAAGAAATAGAAGAAATGGTAAAGAAGTTCAAATCCACATTACCGGACACGATATTCAGTACAACCTTTCTCCACCCTTTAGCATCAAATGTCACGGTTGTTACATCCATCTCTTTCCACGTGCCACCAGTAGCAGGAAGTTTCACCACCTGACCTTCCACCTCGTTAATGTCAAAACGGATATCAACTGATTCATTGGCAGCATAGCGTAGCTTGATTACTGATTGCCCCTCACTGAAAGGAAGTTCTACCCATTCCAGCCGTTCTCCGGCCTCTGTATCGGTCACACACCAGCCCCCCCATGTATCCTCACAACGCTTAATATCCAAATCGCCTTTTCGATACTGATTACCGCTGTTTCCTGAAGATTTATCCTCAAAATAGTCACAGGCCTCCGTTTCTACTTTAAAATCTTTCGGATAAGGATCACTACTCCATTTTCGGATAATATTTAGACGCTGATTAGGAAAATCATAATATACCTTATCCGTACTTCTCCAATAAGCAGCGTTCTCCAAAACATCCGTAAACCCCTCCAACAAAATGAGATCAGAATAGCTCCGAATACAAAAACTAAGTGCTTTCTCTAGCAGACGACCATGATCTGCATCCAAGAACATCTTGTTACCCTGCAAATCATTTACTAAAAATCCCGGTACTCCTACCCCTACAGTAAGATCCTTAAAAGTACGCACCGTATAAGGATTATCCATATTAAACCAATTATTAACACCTCCCAACGATTCTGTCGTTTTAGACAAATCCGGATCACGCTTAGTCCAGTCCTGATCTATAATAAGCAGTGGGTCCATACCGAATTCTTTCATACAATCAGCACGAATCTGGTCAAGAATATAAACCAACTTGCCTCTCACAGAACCCTCTTCTCCAACAAAGCTACAACCCCAGAAAAAAACGACAGGCCGACCATTATACTTAAACAAATATTTTTCTGGCACATTTTGGAAAGCCAAACGTAAATTATGATCCCAAATATACTGATAAACCGAGTCTTGAAACTCTTCTGTACCAACCTCTATATTTTTCAAAGGATAAGGTAACCGCCTTTCAGGATTTGAAGCATCATAACCAGCATAGCCACGTCCCAAATCTTCATTTCGTGCAGCTTCCCAAGAGGCCGGACAATCATCAAATAAAGCTATTTTAAATTTATCGGTAACTCCTCGGCGTTCCATAGCATCTACCAAATAGTGTAGACGAGTGGGATCACCATGATCAACATATTTATCCGGATAAGAAGGCTGTAATCCCCTGCAATTAGCTGTAATATAGTCCAAACCACTATAAGCAATTTCTTCAACCAAATTATCCCACCATCCCTCTTCCGTTCCTTCTGGATAAGCCTCAAACAGAGGAATATTATAGTAGGTAGTGGGCTTATTATCTCCCTTATAAATTTTTCCTTTACGTAAATCCCCCTCAAAGCCACATAGCGAACCTAATAAAGTATTATGTTCAGGAATCTCATTTTCCCCATCATCCGGATCTCCCCCCCCCGGTTCCTCTACATCAGGTTTACCACCGATAGAATCTTCACTATCATCCGAACAACTTCCCAACAAGAAAAGACCAGCAAACAGGAATATACCTACAGCCTTTTTTATATATCTATAATTCATGGTATTCATTTTAAAGTTGTCTCAAAATTCTTTCTTTGAAATAACAGGCGGAGTACTGTTTAAGCCCCCGCCTGGTTACTTAAGATAAAAATCTCACATGATTATCGACCAAATCCCTTTGCATCGAAGGTTCTCACTTCCGAATAACAGGATTTTTTATATGTATCTTTACAATTGGCACTAACACGCAAAAATAATTTCTGATCAAATTCAATTTTTGTTTTTGATTTCAAGTTAATAACATCCCCTTCCTGTATATTGGTAATGTCTATCGAATTATCCGTATATCTTCCATCTGCTGCACAAGTGACTGTAGTACCAATAATCAACTGTGCCTTATCCACATCCGGCATATCAAAGCCTTCCTTTGCATTCCGGATGAATTTGAATGAGGCGTGTAACACGCCTTCCTCATCTTGATAAGGCTCTCCTACCCATTCCAATGTTAAATAAGGTGTAACCATAAATTCCACTCGGGTAGTTTTTCCATCTTTCAACTCCACTGTCTTCAGCTGTTCTTCCTCACACGGATAGCCACAAGTTTCAAACGGCCACATTTCATATGTTCCAGCAAAAAGTTTCGTATTTTTAAAAGAGCCATCCATCATCATATTTAAATTCTGCTCTGTAACCACAATATTCGGATCACCATGTGCATAGCTGATTTCTTTAATGCGGATTTTCATATTACCTTGCCCTTGAGCAGTCTGTAACGGATTGCCATTATGGTCGTACACCTGTCCTTCCACAGCAGCAGCCGGAGCATCATAATTATCCATTTCGCATGAAACTACCCCAAATGAGAATATAGTCCACAGAAATACATTCAATATATTTTTCATACTTACTTCCATTTAATAAATTATTTAGTATCTATTATTCTGTTCAAGCAACGGATTTACCTTACGTTCCGTATCAGGAATCTTTTCATAATAATATTTATTATCAAAATTATGCTCTCCTTCATAGCTGTCGGAAACCCGAGTATCAAAAATATACTTGCCATGAGGGATACCTGTTTCCGGATCAACCACTGCTGTACTTGCAAATAAATACGGAGCAAGCATACGCCAACGGAACTGATAAATTTGCGTATCAGCCGTAAACCAACGACGAAGATCCCAATACAATTTGTGCTCCACAGCCAATTCTTTATAGCGTTCAATACGAACAATCTGTAGTCCCTTAGTAGGAGCAAAAATCCAAGAACACTTGCCTGTACCTTTCTTGTTAGTCGGAACAGTCATATCGGCCAACTGACTGGTACTTGTCAACAAATCCGCACCGGCTCTGTCACGCACAGCATTAATGCATTCCATCGCATCAGACAACAAATCAACATCTTCATAAGTAGAGACTCCATTTTGAGCCAATTCTACGGCAGCCTCTGCACGAATCAACAAAACTTCTGCATAACGAATATCAATCCAAGGTTGCGTACTTCGGTGCAACTGAGTATCCCCATTAGGCAAATTGCGTTGTAACCATTTCACTCCATAGATACCCGTAGTACACATATTGGATGCTGAAGTGGCAGGGCCATCCAATCCACAGATAGCAATACCGGTCTCCTTATAAGTTTCTACGTCATTAGGTCTTTTGGTCGTACGTATTGCCACTGCCTTGCCGTTAACTTTGAACGACTCACAGATTTTATCCCAGCCGGTCGTAGTCTTGCCATCATCCGGAATCTCTTTCTTAATTTTATGCAGATCCGGATTTACAGAAGGATCAATCAATCCCCAACGCATATCCAACGTATACCCTTTGTATGTATCTCCAGGAATCATAATACTCGCTTTCAAACGAGGTTCTGCATTATCAAAAATTCCATGCTCGCTGTCATAGACAATGTAATTTCCGTCATCATCTGTTGTTTTCAGATATCCTGTATTCTGATCAATAGGCAATCCATCAAACAATTCCACCCAGTCTAAAGGTACAAAATAACGGCCTCCATAGCTGAACCCGACCATTCTCTCAGGTGCCATCAGTTTATCCCAACTATGTACATAATTAGTTATATCATATTCACGAATAAATACAGATTCTTTAGAAGAAGTTGCTTTATCAAATACCTCATAGAATGCTTGACGTTTGTCGGCACCTGTATTCAATGCATATCCACCTTGTTCTACGAACCTTGCTGCTACAAATGCCTGTTTGAAATAATCATTAGCTTTGGCTGCCGGAATACCTGTCAGCATCACTCCACTTTTACCTACAAAATTATGCAATTCACCATAACGGGCAACAGAACCTGCATACAATGCAACACGAGCTTTAACAGCTGCAGCCACATACCTATTAGCTCGTCCATTCACCTTATCATCATTCAAATGATTCATCGCATAGTCCAAATCTTCCAGAATGAAATCTACGCACTCTTCATGGCTATTGCGAGCCACATTAAGAGCAGAACCATCCTCTGCTATAGGTTGTGGTTCTTTCACCAAAGGCACCCCTCCATAACGCTTGACCAACGCATAGTAAGTATAGGCACGGATAAACTTGGCTTCTGCAATCCATTCCTCCGCATCACTTTGGTTTCCAGAATAATTAGGTAAATCTTGAATTAAGACATTAGCCTGACGAATAATTTGATAGGCATCCTTCCAGTATCCCTTATCACCATATACACAACTATTTCCACATACGTTATTGGCATATTCGCCGGTTGACCCCATTGTTGTCTTATCAGACAACCAATTAAAGAATCCTCCACGGCCACCATCATCCCCCATATTAAAATCTTCCATAGGCAAATGATTATACAATCCAGCCATATAAGCCGTTATACCACCATCGTTATAGATATCATCATTAGTTAGGATATTCTTAGGGGGAATATCCAAATCAACACATCCCGCAAATATGCCACAAAGAGCAGCATACATCAATATATTTTTCCATATTTTCATAATACAATCCTCACTTAAAATGTAATATTCGCACCAAAATTAAATGTCTTGTTCAAAGGATACATATATCCATATAACTCAGTTGGCTTTTCCGGATCTACTCCTCTAACTCCTGTAATAGTGAACAGATTATACGCATTAAAATAAATCCTCAGGTTTTTAACACCCACAACAGAAAGCCATTGCTTGGGGAAAGTATAGCCAACCTCCAAAGATTTCAAACGCAAATAATTACCTTTTTGAATCATGAACTCCGAATTAGCATCTGGAGTAGATTTCTGCCCTCCAAAAGCATAATACCCAGGAATCCATTCGCAAGAAGGATCATAAGGGTTCTGAGTAGCATCAACCGGATGCCAACGATCTAAGAACATATCCAACGCATTACCATCAAAAGCCAAAGGAGCAGAAAGTTGCTCACCATAAGCTACGTAAGACATAGCAGACCCCTGGAACAACAAGTTCAAATCAATGCCTTTCCAACTTGCTCCCAATGAAAGACCAAAATTCATCAAAGGATAATTCCTACGGTCTTGCCAATCACTTCCAGGATTGGTACTAGTGGCAATCGGATGACGGTCCATATCATCAATAACCCCATCTTGGTTCCAATCTTCATAAATATAGTCACCAGGCAAGGTAGAACTATTAGCATATATAGAGTTGGCTATCTGTTCATAACTGGTATAACGCCCTGCAGCTCCCCAACCGAACCAAATGTCATTATAACGATTCAAAGTGCGGTTTCTCCAGTAGTCATATGAATTACCAGCAGGATCAGTCTCATAATAACAACGCATACCACGGGTTAAAGATAGCTGACCTGACACATTATAGTTGAACTCACCGATACGGTTATGATGCCGTAACTCAAGTTCGACACCCTTGGTACGGTCACTATTCAAATTTTCCTGAGGCATCTTTGCTCCAAAAGTTCCTGGCAATGAAATCAAACGGTCTGCTAGCAAGCCGTCGCGATCACGTTGAAACACCTCAAACGTCACTCCCAACAAACCACCCCAGAAATCAGCATCTAAGCCCACATTTAACGTCTTTACTGTATACCATGTGATATTAGGATTGGGCACTGCGCGGAAACCCAATGCATTAATAAATGCACCGCCAAACATATAACCAATAGGGAAATTATTATAAGCCCCACCCGATGTATTAGGATAGTCATATCCTGTCAAAAACTGATAATCAGCTGCGCCATCATCCCCCATCTTACCATAAGAGGCACGAAGTTTCAGATTATCAATAAAATCTACATTATCCTTTACAAAAGATTCCTCAGAAATACCCCAGCCAATAGACCCTCCAGGAAAAAAGCCCCAACGACTATCAGCAGGAAACTTTGAAGATCCATCATAACGGAAAGAGAATTCGGCTAGATAACGTCCTTTATAATCATAATTTAACTTACCCACAAGACCTTTGGAAGCAGTTTCCGGCATTCCATTCGGATAAGCACTACCAACCTGCTCATCACTGTCACCTGCGAACAAATAAGGAATTGGGATAGAGAAATTACGTTGTGCATAAATATTATCGCCCACATTATGAGCTTCTTCATACAGCAACAATGCAGATACCCCATGGTCACCGAATTTATTGTCATAACTAACAGCGGCTTGCCATAACGTACTCCAGTTGTTGTTATAAGAGCGCTTCAAATTGGTAGGAGCACGTCGAGAACTTTCTTCATACGAATCAGCTGCTTCATTATAAGTATACATTTTGTATTCTTTATTCCACAAAGCCTCATCATAAATCTTTGTATCATAACTAAACAAACCCCTCACCTTTAGCCCCTTAACATTAGGGACAGTATATTCAGCCTCAAAAGTTGAAGTAAATAACTTGTTTTGCCTCTTTTTGTACCCGGTCAAGTCTTTATCAATCAAAGCCACCGGATTATCATCGGCACTTTGCGGCTTCTGAAGATAAGGAGCTGTATTATTGGCATATAATGGGTCGTCTGGAGCAGAACGCCACAAATTCTTGAAAATTTCCCATGAATCTGTGGAGTTTCCCTCACGATCATCAATCATGCCACTCAGTTTAACCGACACTTTCAAATCCTTCAACAGTTGAACATCCAAATTCGAACGTAAGTTATAACGGCTGTAATCCAATACATCTCCTTTAAAAAAACCTCCTTGATTCATATAGCCGAAAGTCACATAATAGTTCACTTTATCACTTCCACCACTAATGGAAATGTTATGCGATTGTTGTGGAGCTGTATTACGCATAACAGCATCATACCAATCCGTAGACATTCTTTTACCAGACAAAAATTCATCAATGGTCTCTTGAGAATACTTCCAACTCGGATTAACCGCATCACGCATTTGTTGGTCATTAAACAACATCATACGTCCCACTGCATCCACTGGTTTCAGTATTTCAGTCGGCTTTTGAATCCCATAATACATATTATAATCAATCTTCATCTGGTTCTTTGTACCTTTCTTAGTAGTAATCAGCACGACTCCATTAGCGGCACGTACGCCATAAATTGCAGCCGAAGCATCTTTCAATACAGAAATAGACTCTATCTCGTTAGGATCCATACGCTCCATATCCCCACGAGGAACACCGTCCACAACGACTAAAGGACTACCAAAACCACGGATATCAAATTGATTATTAAATTCTCCAGGCTCGGAGGTTTTTTGAATAACGCGCACCCCAGGAACCTTACCAGTTAGCATGTTTTGAGCATTCTGATTCTTTGTAGCAATCAGCCCTTCACTGTTTATTGCCGATACAGCTCCTGTCAAATTCACTTTCTTTTGAGTTCCATATCCCACCACTACAACCTCATCTAATTGCTCTGCATCCTCTGTCAAGGCAATTGTATATGAAGCCTTTCCGGTCAGTTTCACTTTCTTCGCCACATATCCAATAAAAGACACTTCCAAAGTGGAGTTAGCCGGCACTGAGATGCTGAAATTACCATCCATATCCGTTATAGCCCCTAGTGATTTATTACCAACCATCACCACATTAGCCCCGATAATAGGCTCTCCCGACGTATCCAACACTGTACCTTTAACTAAAACATTTTGAGACAATGCCGGAAAAACTGCAAAAAGCAGCATGGCTATTATGCAAAGCCATGCATGTTTACGACTCACATTCTTTATTATCTGTTTCATAATACCACATTTAATTTTATTTTCCTTAAAAGCAATTATTCCTCCTCCCATTGAAACTAGTGTACATGTCGGCATAGGATACATTTCTAACACCTAGACTAGCATTAACAACAATAAATAAGAAGAAGGACAAAGGAATTAATCAACTTGTATTTTTCATAAGCACACTATATTAAATATAAACAATATCATTACTGTCCCGTTAAAAATGGAAATTGGTCTTTGAA
>UMAC01052160.1_pt1 | contig 14680 bp, 10 predicted proteins | sample 1963591 | NCBI WGS metagenome assembly UMAC01 (sample SAMEA4835904, study PRJEB28245) | human gut metagenome | biome: gut microbiome; material: fecal sample | place: Denmark | collected 2008
GCAATTAACCGTATGCACAGGGAAATGAAGATTTATTTCCCCGAATACAAGGACGCATTTGGAAAATAGACGGAGCTTTTAGTTTAGAACTGCTTAAGGAGGCACCATTTCCGGATGAACTGGCTGCCCTTGGAACAGAGGGAATGAAACAGATATGGCATGAGGCGAAGCTTCGTGGACGAGGCTATGCAAATGCATCATCTATTCTGGAATACGCAAGGAAAAGCGTAGGGATCAAGGATGGAGCGGATGCCGGCAGACAGGCTGTTAAGTGGTTCGTCAGCCGGATTATTGAGCTTGATGAGCAGCTTTCAGATATAGAAAACCAGTTAAAACAAAGATGCAATGAGATTCCATATGCAAAGAACATTCTGACAATATCAGGAATCGGTGAAAACATCCTGTCTGGGATACTTGCAGAGATGGGGGACATATCAAGATTTGACAATGTAAAGGAAATCCAGAAGTTAAGCGGATTAGGATTGGTAGCCTGCAGTTCGGGCAAGCATACCGGAGAGACCAAAATCAGTCACAGAGGACGCAAACGACTCAGATATTGGTTATTCCAGGCGGCAAAGTCGGCAGTGGCACATTCGGAAGAATTTAAGGAACTTCATGTTTACTATACGACAAGGAAGCAAAATCCGCTAAAGAAGATGCAGTCGCTCATAGTGATTGCCTGCAAGATACTGAGGGTGATTTTTACAATCCTGACAAAAGGGACAACATATGATCCGAAGAAACTGTTGGGAGACATTGTAAGACCAGATCAGTCAATACCACAGGCAGCATAAGTACTACTTAAGACAGCATTACAAATCCAGGCCCTTGCCGGGATTCAGAGTTTATCTGGATTCGGGCAGGGTTCTGGAAAAGAAACCCGTAAACCAGATGGAGTGTGGAGTGCACTACATCAGCACCAAGACCAACTGATAAAGCAGGGGAGGCGTCCACTGAAAAGAGTCCCTGCAGCAAAGGAAGGTCAGTAACAATCAAAACAAACAAGAGCTGTAGCTGGCAGTAGTTCTCTCCGTAGGGCATAACCATGTTTGAAAGCTTAGCCGGCACTCAGTGTATGAGCAGATGGGACGAAGGAAGTTGGCGCACGATGCCATTAGACACGGAAGGTTCATCATCATAGTAGAACAGAGGAATTATAGCCTTTATAAAGCAATGGATGCTTTATTTGGTGTACCTGTTTTCAGCTATTCAGTACTTGATACAATGAATGTTCATGCACTTTAGCACTTGTTATGAGGTAACTGTTTAAAGAAAAAGTCCAAAAATCAATGATTTGGGGCTTGAAATTATAGGAAGGAGATTGCATGACTATCATCATGATGCTATAATAAATTTATGATTGATAGTACAGTATGCAGTAATATTAAAATGATAAATATTTTAGAGTACAAGTGGGATAAATCAATGCATGAACGGTTTGGTCAAGCAGTTCTGGGAGAGGAGATATCTGAATACAAAAATTATGATTTTAATACACAGATGCTTGAATTCCGTTTAGTTAATTCCATAACAGTCTTAGAGAAAAAGAATTTTGCTGTATTTCAATGTGTTAAAGATTCTGATATTTTTCACTCATTGCAGCTACTCGCAAATTCTACGCTTGGGCGATTGTTGTTTGCTGAGTTAACTGAGCAAATTGGTTGTTTACGAAAAACAAAAGATATAGATGGTCTTAAGAAATTACTCTCAAATGTTTTACATACTTGTAATGGTATGTTCAATGGAAAGGCATACGATTCATTATCCAATAAAGATTTATTAAAAGATATTGTGATAAAAGAATCAGATTTACTTATTGATGTGTTTAAAGATTTTTTAACTTTACTATCGTATTTGGAAGATGCTGTTCTTGATGTATGTTTTCCAATGTGGGAGGCAAATCTTTTTAAAGCAAAGCCTGGTATTACAGATTTTGGTTTAAATTTTATGGTGAGTCTTTTTCGTAATACAACGGATGCACTTAATTATTATCATGTAATTAGTGCCAGCGTTGTAAGCCCACTGCGTCCAATACTATTTCAGGAACGTAAATATGGTTATTTATACTGTCCAAGAAAAGAACAGATTATTGGTATGGCACCGTCTGATCTATCTACAATAGCATACGCTGGACCATCATTTTCTTGTAGTGAGATGAAGATTGATCCACTGTTCAATTTAATCTCAGCACTAACCGGTGATATAAAATTGGACAGTGGTGTGCATTTACAGGGTAATTTCTCTGACTTTTGTAAAATGTATGATTGTAATGATTTTCAGAGAATGACATATGATTATAATGAGGTCATTTTAAGAGCTGATACGGAGCCAATAGCTTTATTTACAACTAAAGACAATTTATCAGCTTGCTTGAATGATCTTAATGCATTGTGTACTGTTGCTAAGTTACCTCTTGTTATTTGGGGTGCAAATAAGGCTTACACTATTTCAGTAAAGTATTTGCCTAAATTTTTTGATTTTATGAGATTTCTAGGTTCAAGTAACAGAAGATAACTTGATGGATCCAGGTCATACTACAAATTCGGAGATCTAATATATTGGAAGATTAAGAAATTATTTGAAGGAGATAGTGTATGCTGTATATAACATTTAAAGAGAGTGAATCAGTTATTACGAATGTTGATATGTTTTTCGACAATAATTATGAACCTGAATGGCTGCTAGATCCATTTGTGAAGAAAATCATACATGATATTGATAAATCAGACGTTTTATCTGAAAATGTAATAAGTAGCCCTGTTTTTGGGAGTATCCCGCCTCGTATGTTGTCAGGTGGTACTAAGGCTTTAATACTGATGCTGAAGGAAAATAAAGTAATTTGGGCAACTGCATGCGGTGATAATTGTGCAAAGTGGATTATTGAAATAAGTAAGTTAAGGGATATCACAATCTGCTTGGAACATGCCATGAAATTCTCTAATGATTTTGATGCAGTATGCCTTGACACTAATGAGGAAATTCACACATTAGATGATTATAAAAAGAATGTTTTACATGGAATCTGGGGTGCATGAATTATGATAAATGTTCACATTCGAAACAAATTTGTAGATTATAAATTTAATCTTTGGCAAAAATATAATCTATTAACTGGTGACAGCGGCGAAGGTAAAACCACTTTGTATAAAATGATAGCTTCTTATGATGAGAATAAACAAAATATACAATGTCTTGGGTACAAAAAGCTTGGTACTGATCTAACACTACTAAGAACACTGGCTGATATCGCAATGGAAGATGATGATAAGGTAAAGGAAGACTTAATTCACAGACTTGATGGCTTTTTAATAGTATTGGACGAGAATAGTAGTCTTCTTAAAAGAAGATCAGCACCAAGTTTATTAGAACGATTTAATTGTTATTTTTTAGTTATTTGTAGAAAAGTCGCTTTAGGCTTTAAGTCAGTTTCAGCAGATTGTGTATTTGAACTGTCATCCTCTGGAAAATTTCATACTTTCAAACAACATTATAAACTTTCAGCTGACGTTTTCTTATGTCAGAATGTTATTTGTGAAGATTCAAAAAGTGGTATGCAGTTTATGCAAAGTATTTTTGATAGATTACAAATATCTTACGCTCAAAGTTCAAATAATGATAGGGAGGGTGGTAAAGCTAAATTCGTATCATTTTTGAAAAATTATACGAATTGCAATGTCTGCATAGTCTTTGATAGAGCTGGCATTGGTTATGATCTGGAAGGTATACTTATGCAAATAGAAAGGCAAAGGTTACACGCTTGCTTTATTGATTGGGATAGTTTCGAAACATATATCTTAGAATCTCCTGCATTCAGACAAACTGTTCCAGAGCCTGAATGCAATTATGAAAGTAAAGAAAAGCTTGCAACTAAGTTACTTAGTGATTTAATTCACTACGGTAAAGATAAATTACCAGCATGCCTGTCTATGGGAAGACAAGAATGCTATCGTAAAATTGATGGATCTGGATCATATTACAAATTCGAAGATTTAATATATTGGAAAATCAAGAAATTATTTGATTTGTATGAAGCATCGAATAAATTTCATACTTCGGATTTGCCAGACAAAATGAATATCTGATTGAAAACCCTTTTAGGTATTTAAATTCACCAAAACAGATAAATTTGTGATTTCAGTGCAATACAGTAAAATCACAAAAAATCAGCAAATTTTTGTGTCATTTCAAGACACGCAGAACCAGAGCTGAGACTTGACAACACTATATAAATGTGTAATAAAATTAAGGTGTAAAATCAAACACAAGGAGGATTTTATATGAAAAAGAATTTATTAACAAAGGTAATGACATTAGCTTTAGCTGCAACAATGGTTTTAACACCAGTAACAGCTTCAGCAGCTGAGAAGACAGTTGTAACAAGAGACCAGGTTGATCAGGCGTATACAGATTGCCTCGATCGCGAAGAGCGTACTTTCGATAATACCAAATACTACAATTACATCAAATCACTCAATGGTTGCTATCAGCCAAACGGTTACAAGATCTATACAGCTTTAGACAATAAGACAATCACATTCAAGAAGACTGGTAATTACGCTGTAATCGTTGGTGGTAAGACAGCAAAGAAAGACCAGGGTTCTTTCAAGTTTGTAGCACCTAAAACAGGCACTTACAAGTTTACATTTAGCACAAAGAATAATGTTGCTGGCGGTCAGATTTTCATTAAGCAGAGTGGTAATGCAAGAGAGTTATGCTTCTTTAAGGTAAATTACAAAGCTGGATCAGAGAAGCTTACAAAGGATACGTCAGTACTTGTAACTGATGATCCAAAGTGGCCTGCATATGCTACAAAAGGTGGAAATGTGTTATCACACTATATTGATGACAAAACTTCAAGTATGACTAAAGTTTCTGGTTCCATTAAGTTAAAGAAGGGTCAGTTTGTAAAGTATGTGGCCAGAGATAGTGGTGCTGGTTATGACGAAAGGGATGATGCAGCATACAACTTCACCGGCTTTGATGTCTCAATTACAAAGACAAAATAAATTTCAATGCCCAGTAGTGTAACAGCTACTGGGTGTTTTCATGAATGAGATTTTAGCGGAAAATAAAAAGCCTGTGTCAGAATTAACATCGCCTCAGCGGTAATTCAGATACAGGTCTTTTGACATTGTATTATTTTCATTTCATTTTCTCATTATAATTTATTAACCGCGACTTAAAGGTGCGCTGTAGTACCTGTAATTAGTTTGGATTAATCATCATTTTCGGATTGGTGTATCCAATCATCAGCTATGAGTTCGGCTTCTTCTTCTTCCGAGAAACCATCTTCTTCTAGACTGATTACGAATGAATCTCTATCCATGAGCTTACCTCCTTTCCTATTTGTACTTGGAGTATAACAGGAGAGGAGGTAGTTGTAAATACCATTTGTGTTATTTAATTATTTGTTAATACAAATTAATAGATAATTTAGAAAAGTAAAAGACAAAATAAATTTCAAGCGTTCACGGTGTCACAGCCATGGGTGTTTTTCGGGGCAGAAATTAAAGATTATCTAATTGTTGATTTTTGCTTGATAGAAAATTATCATGTGTTTCATTATTTTCTGCCTCGTTCTTACTTTAGTAATCAGTATTAAAGATACAACAAAAGGGAGCGCTCAGGCTCCCTTACTTTATCAGCGCCCCAGTACATTCCATCGACGCAAACAATCGGAACAGAGGAGCGACCTTTAGCTCATGAAAGCGTATTGGAGCTGTGATAAGAAATGGTGACTGCTTACCTGTAAAGGTACACTGACGTCCATGCTTCTTTGCAGAGGGTTTAGAGATCAGAGTTTACTGAATGACACTCAAAGCTATTTTAGCCAAAAATGCTGTTAACTATTGCGAGTGCTAAACCCAGGCACTGATAAAAAACTGCCTCGAGCATTGTTGTGATCATAGAATCACTCCTTTCTCAAGACTTTATGTAAAATATTTTACACTGGTAGTATATCACCAATGCTTCGAAAAGTCAATCGTTGTATCTTTAATATTGATTATTATCAATAAAAGGACCATCGTTAAGAACGATGGTCCTTTTTTGCGTCCAAGCAGTGGGTTGCTGTTTTGCTGGGTTTCTGCTAAACTATAGTAAGAAGATGTTAATAACGTGTGGGGGTGATGCATATGACAAACAAAGATAAGATTTTACAATTAATGCAAAAACATAAGGTAAGACACGCCATATATTCTTCGTCATTAGATTTTGAAGATAAATGCCCATCTGGTGATCTTGTTTTTGCAGGAGAGCTTGATAGTAAATTATTATCGCAGGTACGAGAACTTTATGATGCAGAAGAAGTTACTGAAGATAATATTCGTTTTGGCGTTTGGATGGTTCCAGAAGACTCAGTTAATTTCAAAGCTTTCCGATTGGAGTGTAAGGAGGAACTGAATGCCGATATATAAAGATGTTACAAGAAGTGATATGCCAAAGTATCTTCATGCAATTGAAGATATGATGGCTGACTGTAGCAAATTCTTCTCATTCTGGTTTCTATTTCAGATTGTTGTTTCTATTTGTGAATACTGCTTGTGTTATTCCTATTTCCAATTAAATGAAGAATTAGCAGAGTTAAATAGTGATAAAGTGTCAATTGGGCACGTATACACATACTTGCGTGGTATAAGACCAGATGCTGATTATCATACTGCTTGTAATGCTTTAATTTTAACGAGACATAGTATAGCACATTTGAGTTCTGAGTATTTTACAAAAGCTAAAGTTCGTGCACTTTTTGCTATGGACAGCTTTTATGACTTCCTTACAGTGTTTGGGTTTTCCATTGCAGACCTTGTCATTTTAAAGAACCTAGGTGCTACAGCTCAGTGCGATTTGACTGAAAACACTCCGTCTCCAATGACATTTTAGCTTCAGTCTTTTGAGTATCTTTCAAAAATTGAATGGAAGTCATCTTAATCCAGAGATAACAAAATAATTTTCAACACTCCATGGTATAACAGCTGTTGAGCGTTTTAAAGTCTAGGAAAGGGCTATCGTTTGAGAACGATGGCTCTTTTTTGCGTCCAGGTGTAGTGCTTAAAATTTCACTTTTGATTCTTAATTTTTATTACTGATACAGATCTCAGGACTTTGAAGTGTAAAAGCTTCCTGGTTCTTTTGCTGATGGAATTCTTTCTATCAGTTTTAACTTTCAATAGGATTTCAAAAAGAGGAGGTTTCTATACATGATATTTAAACAAAAATTGAAAAAGTTTTTGGTGAGAGCACCAATTATTATTGCATTAGCTTTAGCGTGCCTGACCAGTATTCCCACACAGACAAATGCCGCGGAGAGTAAGGTAACCCTTAAGGAAGATATGCATAAGTTTGCTAAAATTGGTGATTATGATATTATTGAGACTACCGGGGATATTCTTAATGCAATGTTTGATTTTAAATCTGAGCTGAATCCCAAACGCCAGTATATTGCTTATTATAAGATCGATACTAAGAAAACCGGTACGACGGGGTGGCACACGGAGTATGAGTATTGGCATACCAAGCCTTGGAATTCAAACCAATATTATAATGGTAAACTGATTCCAAATGTACCAACTTCAATTGCGGCTGCAAAGCAAAGATCCGATTATATTTTTGGTTATCAGGTAAATACATCAAAAACCACCAAGGCTGTACCTAACGCGGGCAAAAAGACCTTTTATCATTACACAAAGGTTTATGGAAAAGCTAAAACTTCTGTTGGTTCCGGAATGATTGGAACACTTCATTACTTTTGTATTGATGAGGATACTGTAACTGGACAAAGGTTTGCCGATGTAATGTCCGAGCATCCAGAGCGTGATTATGTTGAGTTTTATATTAGCCCGGTCATCCAGCGTAGTGACGGTCGTTATTATTATGACTGCAAATCCTGGTTTAGTTATGGCTGGTCTGACAGAAACTACAATAATTATTATGTTCATTACAATCAGTTAGTTCGCTTTAAGCTGCCACATGTGGAGGTTGTCTCAACATGCTACGATATCGGAAAACAGAAAACCAAGAAGAGTAGCATGAAATACCAGATTACGTTGTCGGCTAAAACTAACAACAAAAAAGCTGTAGTACCAATTTTGACTTCCGATTATATCTGGGGACCACAAGGCAACATCCTAAAAAACAGCAAGGGCAAGGAGTATCAGACTACAGAGTACCGTCCGTTTAGTGATAAGTCCTACACAATAAAGAATCCAGCCAGTCAGAAGAATGGAAAGTTTTTAATAAAGACTAACAAGAAGACCGGAAAGAAACAAAAATTTATGTGTGTAGGTTTCCGAGTTACTAAAGTCCTTGATAAAGCTAGTGGCGGTGATACCATCGTTTTAGCTTCTTCAATGATTGAATTAACTAAAGGTGCTTCTGGTGATTATGTTCCTTATTTTGTTTCCGATAAGGACAAAGAAACTACGCAAACTGATAAAGTAGATGGTGAAGATATTTCAGCGCCGCCATCAAAAATCTATGATCAGAAAGTTACTGTTAAACGATTTAATAAGTATAAATCTACAAAGAATGGAGCATGCACTCCAGTAACAACTTTTAAGACAGGTGAAGTTATTACAGTTGCCAAATGGAATCGAGAAATAAATCAAGCTATTAACTGGTGTAATAGCACGAACTGGGGTATTCGTAATGAAGACAAGGATACAACATCTAAGATTAACGTTGACTGGTTTTATGCTGCTATTGGTGATTCATCATTCCATACTGTAAAACTTGAAACTTACTACACAACAGAATCCTTTAACAAGGAGACAAAGGAGTATCCATCGGTTGATGACAGCAAGGATTTAGAGTATAAGCATTCAGAAAGCACGGACAAGGCAGTATACAAAGGTACTGAAGTTTTAGCAGGAGACGTTCAGGATGGTGCACCTTGGGTTAGCTATTCTGTTAAGACAGATACTAATGGTGCTTATGTCAAGAAAGATGGTACAGTCGTGCCAGAATCGTCTGATAAAGAGGAGTCCACTGCAGAAATAGACAGTCATGCCAAGTCCCGGTTTGAAGATCGAAAACCTGTAAAGCAGATTTCTAAGTCAGATTTAACAGAGATCAAAGACAAAAATACGGGCATGTCAACGGCTTCAATTCCATACGTGATTAAGACTTCTAGTAAGCAGTCATTAAAGGAATCATGTGAGAATTACTTGTATCGTATTGTTATCACGACAAATAATGACAGTGAGTGGACACAGTTTACAGCCGCCGATATTTGGGGATCTCATACACCAGCAAATGGTGTAATTCACAAAAGTAAGAGTACCAATCGTAGTTATGTTACATATGCTCCATACATGCGTAATTATGTTTACACCAAGTACGGAACCCCAGGACAGATTAAGGCAAAAACGTCTGACTGGCAAAAAGATGCTTATGACATGACTCATTTTATTATTCCGGAAGTACGCAGCGATGTTACTATCAAGGCGTATTATACAACAACTGTTCCTGTTCGTATCTACACGTATGTAAAGGACGGCGATGATTGGCAATTAGATGAGTCTACTATTGAAAAGCATTGGATTAGCCCAGGTGTTACTTATCATGGTACTTACGATAGTTCAAAGTATGTTGCTGCTATTATGGCTTGTACAGGACGTAAGGCAAACTGCTTACCATACACGACAGAAGATATTAAGAAGACTTCATTTAAATCGGTATCATCAGCTGAAAAGTTTTATTCTGGCAGGACAAACCTTGCCGCGGAAGAGGGTACTTATTCAGTTAAGATAAAGGCGCAGCCTGTGATTATCTGTATCTTTATTGATAATTCGGATGGGAAGTATTTCACACAGGTTCAGTATGTACACACACAGGATGGTAAATACCATTTAGTGAAGAGCTGGCGACAGCCTATTCGTACTTTGACAAGTAAGCCTGTCAGTGAGTACTTAAATGATACTTGTCACCCAACAAAGTATGGCTGTTATCACACAGGGCATAACTACACGCATTACAGTTCAACTACACGAGCGTTTGTAAGTTTTCCACATTATGTAAGCTGGGATGAAGGACCGAACTATGCTACTGGTTTGTATGGTAGCTTGTACAAAGACTATTTAGTCACATATGAATATAATCAAAAACCTCAGATCGCTAAGACACGTACTACAGTGCCTGGATCTTCAAGTGGATCTAATAACTCAGAGATCTATTTAACGAAAACAGGCGATATGGTTTATAAGCAGACTGGAAGCGAAGCTCAGGCTGATAATGCAGATAGAACTCCTGGAGGAAATAACTCTTTAGTTGTTTACTGTATGTACGATGATATTTTTAACAATTGGCATAATGAACAGTACAACCCTACAAAAGATAAAAGTTCTGATGATCCATTAACAGAAACAGAAGTTTCTATTTATTGGAACTGGTTATTGCCAAATGGTTTTGTCTGGGAGCATCAGGATATTGAATCGAAAGACAGTGTTGATGAGACACAGTATGAGGATAAATATACAAATCCTTATATAGCCAGCGTTTTTGGTACAAAAGGAAGCGCAGCTTTCGATGCACAATCTGGAATACCTACAACTGATAAAGTCAGGACAGTTTCACAAATACCTAGGTATCTAACAAAAGGCTACTGGAATAAAGAAATGCTTGATTATGCTTATCGTGTTTATGCTGTGTATGTAAAACAACATAAGTCAAGCCAGAAGATTGTAGAGAGTAATGACCCATCTTGTTGGCCGCCTGGAAAAGGTTACCATGATTTCACTGATTTAGGTACATACTCTTACGGTACATCAACGACTGTTGAGTGTGATTTTGACTATTACACATCTGAAGTTGTACAGCAGTCACAGAATTTAATTGTTGAACGACATAGTGTGTATTACACACTTGGTGATGCTGAAGTTTGGGATCCTGTTAAAGTAACCTTGAAGAACGATGTATTTACTGCAGAAGGTTCAAATGATATTTGTAAAAACCATTTGATTACTTTATTTCCAAATGGAGTAGAGGGTTCTTTCCAAAGTAATGCTAGATTTTTCAAAACAGGAGATGGTGCTTATCGTATGCCAGATTTAGCTGTTAAGCGGCAGTATGTCAATTACGGAACTTACAATGACTGGGAAGATAGTGGATCTCCGGATCAAGATTTAGATAATTTTCAAACAGATGCAGAGTCAATTGTTGGCAAATTTAAAGTCAAGAATGATACCGTGTCATTTTACAATGGGTGTGGTGAGACATTTGTTTTATCAGATGGTTCATCTGGATTACAAGAGATGGTTGATATTCCAACATTTCCGCCGGAAGCTGAGCAGACTGTCGCAGGATTATTTGATTCAGCGAACACAACACCAAATGGTATTACAGTTGAACCATACACAAATAATGGTCATCATGAGACCTGTACAATTGCTTATTATAAGCAGATACAGGTAATTCCTACGAATAAGTATTACACGCAGGAGATGATCAAGACTAAGATTGCAGATGATGGCGATGATGACGTTGAGGTTTACACACCTACAGTCAATCGAAGTCAAATAAATCTGGATTACAATAATAAGGGTACTAATAGTACAGGTGATCCACTGTATCCTATTTATGACTGGGATCAGTCAGTTAAACATTCACAAGAGCAGAGTTTACACAATATTCAGCTTGATCGAGAGTACACGATGACAATTAGCGTAGAAGATAATGCTTCAGATATGGATGGTTATGGTTACCAGAACTATGTGCGTTATTTAGCTCTTGATAAGTATGGCATGCCATACACACAGGTGAAATTCCCGTTTCCAGTACAAATGGTTGTAAAGACAGTACAGAATGGCAATATGCATACTGATGATCGGTATTACTATGCTAATACTTGGATTAGTCTTGAGATGATTGATGACAATGGTAATATTAAGGGCACTATTAATCAAACATTTTTCGTACCATCTTGGGCGACTGAGATGGAGAGCGCAACGATTCGCTTCAGATCTATTGCACTTAATGCGGATAAAAATCCTGATTCCACTAGAACTAAAGCTGATCGACCTAATAACCAGCCAGGTTTTAATGGAAATGATACAGGACGTATTTTCGAGAACGAGTACACAAATGATGCACTTGTTGATGACAAACTCACAGACAGTGATAAGGGACGTTACAATGCTCAGAATGAGCGTGATTATGTTGCTTGGATGGAAGAGATGGACACAGTAACTGGTCGAATTTCTAGTTTTCAGATTACTGATGTTACGGATTATCCAGCTTGGCAGCCGGTATTTAGAAAGTATGATAAAGATTCGAAGAAATACTTGTCTACACTGACTGGAAACGCTTACCATTCCGGTGTCTCCAATGAGTTTGGATTTTTGGGACCTTGGGGTTCCTTGTATACTGCACCTGTGTTTGGATCAAGTAATCCTGCAGGAAAGAGTGTTGGTACGCTTGGCTTAGGTTACAAAATTCGTTACAAGATGACAACTGTTGGACCTTACTACAATTTGACAGATAAAGTATCTTTTAAACCTACTTTTTACTTTGTAAATGATAAGGGTGAGTATTTGCAACAGGATGGTTCATTTAGCTCAAATATCAATACTCGTGCTCAAGTTAATGTGTACTACAGCGAGACTGTTAATAACACCAGACAAACACTTATTAAAGTTGGCAGTAAACAGGATAAGTTAAATGCAAAATCTCTGTGCCTTGCTGATGATGAGTGGGATGTAAGCAAGAGTCTTCGTGACTTTACGAATGATACATTGCATACGTCTAATGTTGGGAAAAAGCAGAAACAATACACTTTTGAGGAAACAAATCTTACTTCAGCAATGCGTATAATCAATGGTAATACGCATCAATCTGCTCATCTTGGGCAGCCTCTTTCATTAGAGTCAGACAAGAAGTTTGAGTTCAACTCAAAGATGTATAATATTCTGCAGGCAGTTTCGGACAATCCGCAGGCTTATGTTGGCACAGATTATGAGACATTGACTAGTGAACTGTCAAAGGATCAGGTAGCAAAGAGTGTGCAGACATGGTATGGTGAATACTATTTGCCTTCCGACGTTTATGTTACACAAAAATCATGGGATACTGTAAAGAGCCAGATAAAAAATGGTTTTGAGGGGTCTGAGGAGTGTTGGTTGAAAGGTGGACATCTGGTCATAAACTTTAATCCGGAAATTTCATCCGATACACATCAGACGCTAAGATACAGTGTCGAACAGAGATATCCAATAAAGACTGATAAGGAAACAAAGTATGTAAAAGGAGGTTGTAATCAGTTTTCCAATGAAAACTGTGTTACTTCAAAGATGACCACTACAGGAGAAGTAATTCCTCTTGATACTGGTGATGTACTTGTTTATGACTTTGCAGGTGGTTCAGATGCTCCATCAACTGGAAAAGCACATTCTGCAAAGGATGATTATGATTCTAGCGGATCTCATTAATTTTCAGGAATGCTTAGTGCAACAGCTAAGCATTTCTTTTTATTTCTATTTTCTTTTTTGCCGATAAAGGCAGAATGGAGGATAAATTAAAATGCACAAAACAATTGAAATGTATTCAAAGGAGTTAGCAGATGCAGGCTTAATAGTCGAACATGGTATGATTTTTCTTGATGTTGCAACTTTAGAGTATGCTAAGGAATCTAGGAAACCAGTACCGACACTTAAGTTACAAGTAGGGTACCATGATAATCTTTCAGCCGTCCAGATAAAGCAAATATTGGAAAGCGGTAATAATGATGATCTTGCTGCTAATAAGATTATTAAGAATCTTTCAAACGGTATACCGGATAACCTGCAGTTCAGACTCAGAAGACCAGAGTTTAGCGTACCAGTTTCAGAGAATTTATTTGACATGAATGTGCAAGTCGTCTATAAACTTGCTGAGAAAGCTGCAACACTTTCAGTGGCTGTAACCTCTTCTTTACTAGAAAGCTGGGACTTACCTGATTGGGAAGTTTTAAAATCTCATGTTTCAGTAAAGCAAGAGTGGCAGCTTATTTCAATGAAGGATGTTCTGTCTAAGTATGCTAAAGATTGTCCTATTACACCAGATGATGCTCAGCTATATGTTGTTACAAATAATTCTAATATGGATGGCGCAGCCGTGTTGCTTGACAACGATTATTTGAATGATATACACAAACGCTTCGGTGATTATTGGATTTTGCCAAGTAGTATACACGAAATCCTAGTTTTACCAATGCAAGCTTATGAGAAATCAAATGGAAAAGCATATGAGGAGGCACGCAATAGCCTTCTTAATATGATAAAAGAAGTAAATGATACACAGGTGATGTTCCAGGAAGTATTAAGCTATTCGTTAATGAAATACACTTCCGATGGTTTGGAACTTGCATAAAGGAGTTATATGAAGAAAGAATTTTATCTTACAAAACTTGCTGATATTTCAGAAGTTTTATTTGTATTAGCAGGCATTTATTTTTATGCTATTTATCAGTATTGTTATGTTTATCCAGCAAGTGTACCGTGGCTTCATGTTGCAACTATTGTATTTGTAAGTACTGGAATTCTGTTCGTCATTTTTAATTTTGTTATTAGTGTTATTACGATTGATGACTCTTCATACAAGCGCACACATAAATTTATGTGTGCGCTGAAATCAAAGCAGGATCCTTACGCTAAGTACACAAGATCATTTAGTATACGTAGTATGTATGTTTGGAGACATTTTGTATTCGGGA
>UMAC01006694.1_pt1 | contig 14442 bp, 11 predicted proteins | sample 1963591 | NCBI WGS metagenome assembly UMAC01 (sample SAMEA4835904, study PRJEB28245) | human gut metagenome | biome: gut microbiome; material: fecal sample | place: Denmark | collected 2008
TTCAGGTGCAGGAAAGACCTTTAAAGACTGGCCGGAAATGGTAGAAAATATCATTCCATTCATTGGTGGAGAAGAAGAAAAGAGCGAGCAGGAACCGCTTCGTGTTCTCGGCAGAGTTGAAAATGGACAGATCGTAAAAGCAGATTCTCCGAAGATCACATGCCAGTGTGTACGTGTACCGGTTCTTAACGGACATACCGCTGCCGTATTTATCAATTTTGAAAAGAAACCAACCAAAGAGCAGCTGATCGAAAAACTGGAAAGTTTCAAAGGCTTCCCGCAGGAAGCAGAGCTTCCGAGTGCACCGAAGCAGTTCATCCGCTATATGACAGAAGACAACCGTCCGCAGGTGAAACTGGATGTAGATTATGAGAACGGAATGGGAATTTCTATCGGACGACTCAGAGAAGATTCCCTTTACGATTATAAATTTATCGGACTTTCCCACAATACAGTCCGCGGTGCGGCAGGAGGAGCTGTTCTCTGTGCTGAGACACTGACTGCAAAAGGTTTTATCACAAAGAAATAGCTTTTGCAGGAAAGTTTAAAAGAAGTTAACTTTTCTTTCTTCTGATTCAGTGGTAGAATGAAATTATACCAGTGTAAAGGAAGAGTGAAGGTGGGCTAATATGAAAAAAGAAATGCAGAACTATACACAGAACAGAGAACTGTCCTGGCTGAAGTTCAATCAGAGGGTACTGGAGGAAGCAAAGGATTCTTCAGTACCCCTTCTTGAAAGAATGAAGTTTGTATCCATTTTTACAAGCAACCTGGATGAATTTTTTATGATCCGCGTAGGAAGCCTGTATGATATGTCGCTTACGGATAACAGCACGATCGACAGCCGTTCGGGGATGAATCCGAAAGAGCAGCTGGATGCTATCTTTGCGGCTGTAGCACCATTGTATAAAGAGCGGGACAAGACTTACTCGGAGATCAAGAAGCTGCTGAATCCATACGGTGTCTGTGGACTATCGATAAAAGAGCTGGAGCAGCAGGAAAAGAAGTATGTGAAAAAGTACTTCAAAGACCAGATCTTACCGATCCTGTCTCCACAGATCGTGGATGCCAATCATCCATTCCCACATCTGCTCAATAAGGAACTGTATGTGATCGCAAGTCTGAAGCAGAATGGAACTTCCATGATTGGAATCGTACCGGTTCCACAGTTTGTGTCAGATATTTTATATCTTCCGGGCCATGATATCCGTTATATCCGTATGGAAAAGGTGATCATGGAATATCTGGATGTGGTGTTCGACAAATACGAGGTATCGAACAAGAATTATATCTGCGTGACAAGGAATGCAGATGTGTCGCCGGACGATGAGGCACTGGAGATCAATGATGATTTCCGCCTGCTTATGCAGGAAACCCTTCACAAGCGCCGCAGAATGGCAGTGGTCCGCATGGAGACATCGGAGCCGCTGGATAAGGAACTGGAAAAATATTTTTGTGACAAATTTAAGATCACACCGGCACAGATCTACCGGACCAAGATGCCGATGAAGCTGGATTATATTTTTTCGATTATGGATAAGGTTCCGGCATCGCTGAAACGTTCTCTGATCGACGAACCGTTTACTCCGCAGCCGTCCCGCTATCTGACGGATGGAAAAGTGATTCCGCAGGTAAAGAAAAAAGATATACTTCTTTCTTATCCGTATGAGAGTATGGATCCGTTTCTGCGTATGATCAAGGAAGCGGCTTATGATCCGACCGTTCTTACGATCAGGATCACAATCTACCGTCTGGCAAAGAAGGCACGGCTGGTAGAGTACTTATGTGCAGCGGCCGAGAACGGCAAAGAGGTTACGGTTTTGATCGAGCTGAGAGCCAGATTTGATGAACAGAACAATATTGACTGGTCCGAACGTCTGGAAGAAGCAGGATGCCGTGTGATTTACGGATTTGAAGGTTATAAGGTGCATTCCAAGATCTGTCTGATCACTTACCGGAACCGCAACAATATCGAATACATTACGCAGGTGGGAACCGGAAACTACAATGAAAAGACAGCGACGATGTATACGGATGTGTCGCTGATCACAGCGGATAAGGGAATCGGAGAGGATGCAGCCGTCTTCTTCAAGAATATGTCCATTGGCAATCTCAATGGAAGCTATCAGCACATTATTGTTTCACCGACCAGTCTGAAACCAAAGGTGCTTTCACTGATGGACGAGGAGATCAAAAAGGGAACGAACGGACGGATCATCATGAAGATGAATTCTGTGACGGATGTAGATTTTATCCAGAAGGTTTCCGAGGCATCAAATGCAGGGGTGAAGGTGGATCTGATCGTCCGTGGGATCTGCTGTATTCTTCCGGGAGTCAAAGGGTACACAGAAAATCTCCGTGTGACCAGTATTGTCGGACGTTATCTTGAGCATCCGCGTATTTTCCTTTTTGGAACCGGAGCGGAGCAGAAAATCTATATCGGTTCCGCAGATATGATGACGCGTAATACGGAAAAACGCGTGGAAGTGGCATGTCCGGTTTACGATGAAACTATCAGGAAACAGCTGACACATATGCTGAAGATCATGCTTACGGACAATGTAAAAGCGCGGGAATTAAAGAGTGACGGCAAATACTACATGAAAGAAAAAGGAACTTCAAAAGTCAATTCCCAGGAATATTTTATGCGTGAAGCAATCACCGTCAGACATCCGGAAGGACGGACAAAACAAAGCTTCGTTGATAAAATTCGGAAGATTTTTCGAAGAAAATAATTTGTTTTATGTTCTGAATATGATATGATAAAAAAGTGGAGCTGGTATCAGCTTCACTTTTTAAACGCTGTGAGAGTTGCTATAGCGTGAAAATACAGGAGTACAAAATTATTATATGGGTAAATCGGTATATATTGCAGAAAAGCCGAGTGTGGCACAGGAATTTGCCAAGGCACTGCATTTGAATTTGAAAAGAAAAGACGGATATCTGGAATCAGATGAGGCGATCGTAACCTGGTGTGTTGGTCATCTTGTCACGATGAGTTATCCGGAAGTATATGATGAAAAGTATAAGAGATGGTCTTTGCAGACATTGCCATTCATTCCGCAGGAATTTCTCTATGAGGTGATACCGGGAGTAAAGAAGCAGTTTGAGATCGTAAAAGGAATACTGACCAGGAAGGACGTAGACCGGATTTATGTCTGTACCGACTCGGGAAGGGAAGGAGAATACATTTACCGTCTGGTGGAACAGATGGCAGGCGTAAAAGGGAAAGAACGCCGGCGTGTGTGGATCGATTCCCAGACGGAGGAAGAGATCCTCAGAGGAATCTGTGAGGCGAAGGATCTGTCAGAATACGATAATCTGTCAGCTTCGGCTTATCTCCGTGCGAAGGAAGATTATCTGATGGGAATCAACTTTTCCAGACTTCTGACACTCAAATATGGAAACAGCATTTCAAATTATCTTGGGAATAAATACACGGTTGTATCTGTCGGACGTGTGATGACCTGTGTCCTTGGAATGGTCGTAAGGCGGGAACGGGAGATCCGTGAATTTGTTAAAACGCCGTTCTATCGTGTGATCGAATCGGTAAATGTAGACGGACATACTTTTACCGGTGAGTGGCGTGCAGTGAAAGGTTCGGCTTATTTTGAGTCTCCAAAGCTCTACAAAGAGAATGGATTTAAAGAGAAAGAGGAGGCCCAAAAGCTGATAGCTGTTTTGAAAGAGGGAACATCCCCTCTTACCTGCCGGATTGTATCCATCGAAAAGAAAAAAGAGAAAAAGAATCCGCCACTTCTGTTTAACCTTGCAGAACTTCAGAACGAATGCTCCAAACGGTTCAAGATCAGTCCGGATGAAACGCTCCGCATTGTGCAGGAGCTTTACGAGAAGAAGCTTGTCACCTATCCGAGAACAGACGCCAGAGTGCTTTCGACGGCAGTATCAAAGGAGATCACAAAGAACCTGAACGGGCTGAGTAAATACCAGATGGCTGCACCATATATGCAGGATATTCTGCATTACGGAGCATATAAAAATTTGGCAAAGACGCGTTATGTCAATGACAAGCAGATCACGGATCATTATGCGATCATCCCGACAGGACAGGGACTTTCAGCATTGAATTCGGTATCTGCAACAGCTCATCATGTGTATGATGTGATCGTCCGGAGGTTTCTGAGTGTCTTCTATCCTCCGGCAGTTTATCAGAAAGTGGCGTTGGTAACACAGATCGGAAAAGAACAGTTTTTCTCCAACTTCCGTGTACTTGCGGAAGAAGGATATCTGAAGGTGGCAGGGGTCCCTGCCCCAAAGAAAAATGCAAATGGAAATGACGCGGAAGGAGATGGAAGTGATAACAATGTGGATCTGGATGCCGCATTTTTTTCATCCATCCAGAAGCTAAAAAAAGGTGATATCCTGGATGTGAAATCACTGGATATCAAAGAGGGAGAAACTTCACCGCCGAAGAGATACAATTCCGGTTCCATGATCCTTGCGATGGAAAATGCAGGTCAGCTGATCGAGGATGAGGAACTTCGTGCGCAGATCAAAGGAAGCGGGATCGGAACCAGTGCGACCAGGGCGGAGATCCTGAAAAAGCTCTTCAATATCAAATATCTGGCACTGAATAAAAAGACGCAGGTGATCACACCGACGCTTCTTGGAGAAATGATCTATGATGTGGTGTTGAATTCTATCCGTTCACTTCTGAATCCGGAGCTGACGGCAAGCTGGGAAAAGGGGCTTAACTATGTGGCAGAGGGAGAAATTACATCGGATGAATATATGACAAAACTGGATCATTTTATTGTCAGCAGAACCAACGGAGTACTGGGACTGAATAACCAGTATCAGTTAAGAAGCTGCTATGACAGGGCAGCAGCATTTTATAAAAAAGAAACCAAAGGCAGAGCATCGAAAGGAAAGAAAGAATGAAAGAAATGACGGTTAAAGAAATGTATACGCTGGAAGAGACAATCGCAAAGGATTTGTTTGAAGGAGTGACCTACCCGTGGGAAGTACTTCCGAAAATCAGCAGTTTTATCCTGGAACTGGGTGCGTCTCTTCCGGAAGAAGAGTATGAAAAACGTGGAGAAAATGTGTGGGTTGCTAGATCCGCAAAGGTTGCACCGACTGCATTTATCGGCGGTCCGGCGATCATCGGAAAGGACGCAGAGGTAAGACACTGTGCGTTTATCCGTGGAAATGCGATCGTAGGAGAAGGGGCAGTTGTCGGAAATTCTACCGAGCTGAAAAATGTGGTCCTCTTCAATAAAGTACAGGTTCCACATTATAATTATGTGGGGGATTCAATCCTTGGATACAAGTCACATATGGGAGCAGGTTCTATCACATCTAATGTGAAATCCGATAAAAAACTGGTGGTTGTAAAGACGCCGGAAGGAAATATCGAGACCGGTATGAAAAAGTTCGGCGCGATGCTGGGTGACCATGTAGAAGTTGGATGTGGAACCATTCTGAACCCGGGAAGTGTAGTAGGACCGCATACCAATATTTATCCACTTTCTTCGGTGAGAGGATTTGTGCCGGGAGGAAGTATTTACAAATGTGCAGGTGAAGTGGTTGAAATGAGACAGGAGTAATGACGGATGAAGCTTACAATACTTGGAACGGGAAATGCAACAGTAACGGAATGCTATAATACATGTTTTGCCCTCTCGGATGGAAACAGGCATTTTCTGGTGGATACCGGCGGCGGAAACCGTATTTTAAAGGTGTTAAAAGACACCGGGATCCAGCTGGAAGACATTCACGATATTTTTATTACCCATGAACATATCGATCATCTTCTGGGCGTGATCTGGCTGATACGGATGATCGGGCAGAAGAAGATCGGTCAGGGAAAATATGAGGGGAATCTGCGGATCTACTGCCATGAAGAGCTGGCAAGATCAATCCGCATGATCGCAGAACTTACGATCCAGAAAAAGGTGACGAAATATTTTGATGACCGGATTCTTTTTGTGCCGGTGCATCACGGAGAGACAAAGGAAATCCTTGGCTGTCCGGTCACCTTTTTCGATATTTTTTCCACGAAGGCAAAGCAGTTCGGGTTTACGATGCTGCTTCCGAACGGAGTGAAGTTTACCTGCTGCGGTGACGAACCGTACAATGAGAAAGATTATGAATTTGTGAAAGGCAGCGACTGGCTGACCCATGAGGCGTTCTGCCTGTATGGAGAAGCAGATAAGTTCAAGCCTTATGAAAAGCACCACAGTACTGTGAAAGAAGCATGTCAGCTTGCCGAGGAGCTTCAGATTCCGCATCTGATCCTGTATCATACGGAAGAGATGCATCTTAAGGAGAGGAAAGAGCTTTATACGCGGGAAGGACGGGAGTACTATCACGGGAAGTTGTTTGTGCCGGATGATCTTGAGGTGTTTGAGCTTTAGATTGCAGGACGGGCGGTCTGCGGGGATAGAAGACGGACGCGATTTTAATAAAATAAACCGGGCAGATTTAGTTGTGCAGGGCATTCCGATGAGCCTCCGAATGCGAAAATTATGTCAGCAATGGCTTCCATAATTTTTAAGTCTCATCTTCATTGCACAAAAGACAATCTGTCCGGCTTATTTTATCTCAGTCGAGAAGACTCCCACCTTTTCAGGTGGTGAGTAATAGCAAATTTGTCTCAGTGGGAGTCCAATCTCCGACTGAGATAAACGCTCCGCGAGGATGCGCAGTGATTCTGATAGGAATATGTCAGCTTACGCTGACCAGAATCACGCGCCAAGTCTCACGGATGTTCGACTTGAATAAAAGCGCTGTGCGCTGGCTATGAGGGACAGACCTTGGGTGCTGGAAGAGTTAAGCTGTGATGCGAGAGAAGGGGAGATATCCTGCGCAAAGAGGAGAAATTATGAGCGGTTCAGAAGGGGAGGGGGAAAGAGAAGAAGTGTTCTGGTTGTGGGGGAAGGGGGAGATGTGGTATGATGGGGGAGTCAGAAGCTTTGGGGATCTGGACGAGAAAGGTTTTCGGGAGGGGTTCGGTTTCTTCTCCGGGGAAGGTGAGACGTGTGGATCTGATTTAAAAATGTAGTTGACAAACCAGAACATATGTACTAATATAGAACCAGAACAAACATTCGTTCGATGGAGAGCGTGGGCGAAGAATCTGGGATAAGGAGATTAATGATGGCGAATAATACAATGAATGATGAGAATAAAAAGAAAGCATTAGACGCAGCAATTGCAAAGCTTGAGAAAGATTTTGGTAAGGGAGCAGTTATGAAGCTGGGTGATCCGGCGGCACAGGTGCATGTTGAGACGGTTCCGACCGGTTCTCTGAGTCTGGATCTGGCACTTGGTGTTGGCGGTGTTCCGAAAGGACGTATTATTGAAATTTATGGACCTGAATCAAGTGGTAAGACGACAGTTGCATTACATATGATTGCAGAAGTACAGAAAAGAGGCGGCATTGCGGGATTTATCGATGCAGAGCATGCACTGGATCCTGTATATGCGAAGAATATCGGTGTAGATATTGATGAACTTTACATTTCACAGCCAGACAGCGGAGATCAGGCATTGGAGATCACTGAGACAATGGTACGTTCCGGTGCGATTGACATTATCGTAGTCGATTCTGTTGCAGCACTTGTTCCGAAGCAGGAGATTGAAGGTGATATGGGTGATACACATGTAGGTCTGCAGGCAAGACTGATGTCACAGGCACTCAGAAAGCTGACACCGGTTATCAGTAAATCAAACTGTGTTGTAATCTTTATCAACCAGCTGCGTGAGAAGGTTGGCGTTATGTTCGGTAATCCGGAGACAACAACGGGTGGACGGGCACTGAAGTTCTATTCATCTGTCCGTATGGATGTCCGCAGAACTGAGACTCTGAAGCAGGGCGGAGAGATGGTTGGTAACCATGTCCGCGTGAAGATCGTGAAGAATAAAATTGCACCTCCGTTCAAGGAAGCAGAATTTGATATCATGTTCGGAAAAGGAATTTCCAGAGAAGGAGATATCCTGGATCTTGCGACGAAGATTGATCTGGTCAATAAGAGTGGTGCATGGTATGCATACAACGGAGAAAAGATCGGTCAGGGACGTGAGAATGCAAAGTCTTATCTGACAGCACATCCGGAGATTATGGAAGAGATTGAAGAAAAAGTCCGTGCGCATTACGGAATCGGTGCAGAAGGGCAGGAAGCAGAAGAACCGGCACAGGCTGCTCCGGCAGATGCTGAAGAAGTGATGGATGAGGAAGAATAAAACATATGATGAGAATTACCCGAATCGAGCCAGTTACAAAGACAAAGTATCGGGTATCTGTTGATGAGCAGTTCGCCTTTGTGGTTTACAAAGGCGAACTGTCCCGTTTTCACCTGAAAGAAGAGTGTGAATTGACAGAGGATACTTATGCAAAGATCAAAGAAGTCCTTTTGAAGCGGGCAAAGCTTCGTGCGATGCACCTGCTGAATGACATGGCAAGAACTGAATCCCAGCTCAGAGATAAATTAAAGCTGGGCGGCTATCCATCGGAGATCACTGAAGCGGCGATTGCCTATGTGAAATCATTTGGATATATCAATGATGACGCCTACATTCGGAACTTTATAGACAGCAGGAAAGATAAAAAGAGCAGACGGGAGATTTATGCCCTTCTGAGACAGAAGGGCGTGGATATGAACCGGGCAGAAGAGATCATGGAAGAGATGTATGAAGAGCATTCCGATCAGGAAGCAATCCGGGAGCTTCTTCGCAAAAAACACTGGGACTTTGCCTGTACAGATCCGAAAGAAAAGCAGAAAATATATGGATATTTGGTGCGGAAAGGATTTCGTTACGAAGATATCCGTCAAGTAATACAAGTTTGCGATTGGAATGCTTGACATATTTGTGAAAACAGTATAGAATTTAAGTGTTGTATTTGTACAATGAAAACTAAATAAGGAGGTGCTCCTGTGCTGATACCTATAATTATTGCTGTAGTTGTTACGCTTATAGTAGTAATGCCGGTTACTTATTTTGTTACTGTTTCCAAGTTGAAGAACGATGCAAATTCTAAAATTGGGAACGCTGATGTAAAAGCAAGAGAAATTATTGATGATGCTTTGAAGACAGCAGAGACAAAGAAGAAGGAAGCACTTTTGGAAGTAAAGGAAGAGTCCATCAAGACAAAGAATGAACTTGAAAAAGAGACTAAGGAACGCAGAGCTGAACTTCAGCGTTATGAAAAGCGTGTACTTTCAAAAGAAGAATCTCTGGATAAGAGATCTGCGGCAATTGAGCAGAGAGAGACTGCATTTACTGCAAAAGAGACAGCGATGAAGCAGCGGGAGGCTGAAGTTGAAGAACTCAGCCAGAAAAGAGTACAGGAACTAGAAAGAATCTCAGGACTTACCTCCGAACAGGCAAAGGATTATCTATTAAAAACTGTTGAAGAAGATGTGAAACATGACACTGCCAAGATGGTGAAAGAGCTTGAAACACGTGCAAAGGAAGAGGCTGACAAGAAGGCGAAAGAGTATGTTGTCACCGCAATCCAGAGATGTGCGGCAGATCATGTGGCTGAAACTACGATCTCGGTAGTTCAGCTTCCAAGTGACGAGATGAAGGGTAGAATTATCGGACGAGAGGGACGGAATATCCGTACTCTTGAGACACTGACAGGAGTAGAGCTTATTATTGATGATACTCCGGAGGCAGTTGTTCTTTCCGGATTTGATCCAATCCGAAGAGAAGTGGCAAGAATTGCACTGGAGCGTTTGATCGTAGATGGACGAATCCATCCTGCAAGAATCGAAGAGATGGTTGAAAAAGCGCAGAAAGAAGTAGAGACTATGATGCGCGAAGAAGGAGAGGCAGCAGCACTTGAAGTTGGTGTACACGGCATCCATCCAGAACTGATTCGTCTTCTTGGACGTATGAAGTTCAGAACGAGCTACGGTCAGAATGCACTGAAGCATTCAATCGAGGTTGCTCAGCTATCCGGATTGCTTGCGGGCGAGATCGGGCTGGATGTCCGTATCGCAAAGCGTGCAGGTCTTTTACATGACATCGGTAAATCGATCGATCACGATGTAGAAGGTTCACATGTTCAGATTGGTGTAGACCTTTGTAGAAAATACAAAGAGTCGCCGCTTATTATCAACGCGGTAGAAGCACATCATGGTGATGTAGAACCACAGTCTCTGATTGCAGGCGTTGTTCAGGCAGCAGATGCGATTTCGGCTGCAAGACCAGGTGCAAGAAGAGAAACCTTGGAGACATACACAAACAGATTAAAACAGTTAGAAGATATTACCAACCAGTTTAAAGGGGTTGAGAAGTCATTTGCTATTCAGGCGGGTAGAGAGATTCGCGTAATGGTAGTTCCAGAACAAGTATCTGATGATGATATGGTATTGCTGGCAAGAGATATTTCAAAACAGATTGAATATGAATTGGAATATCCAGGTCAGATTAAAGTAAATGTAATCCGGGAATCCCGTGTTACAGATTATGCTAAATAACACGATAATCAGAAAACGACAGCCGTCCAAAAGATTCGGTCTTTTGGATGGCTGTATTTAATTTACGCGAGCAACGAGCCAAAGTCCGCGCTTGCACGAGACCTTGGCGATTGCCGCGATAACTTGAGAAACTCGCGGAGCGTGTTTCTCATAGTTGTGTGAAAAGGAAGTGAAAAACGGATGAAAAAAGAAATCAAACGTGTAAAAAGAGAAAGGGTATATCAGGGAACAATTGTTGATGTATACAAAGATTATATGGAGTTTTCCAATGGAAATCATGAGGTGTGGGACTATATCCACCACAAAGGGGCTGCTGCTGTGATTCCTGTGATGGATGATGGCAGACTCCTGATGGTAAGACAGTACCGGAATGCACTGGACCGCTTTACACTGGAGCTTCCGGCAGGAGGGCTGGACCAAGCGGATGAACCGGGACAAGACTGTTCAGCAAGAGAATTAGAAGAAGAGACCGGATATCGCAGTGATGATCTGGAATGGCTGATCACGCTTCGAACAACTGTAGCACTTTGCAATGAAAAAATCGAAGTTTATGTGGCACGAAACCTGATCCGTACCCATCAGCATCTGGATGAGAATGAATTTGTGAATGTAGAGGCACATACGGTTGAAGAATTGAAGCAGATGATCTTTGAAGGAAAGATTGAAGATTCCAAGACTGTAGCCGCTATCCTTGCCTATGATGCAAAGTATAACAGATAAAGTGAACGCATAATTGACAACTCCGGTCATATAATGAACTATGTGAAATTATTGGAGGCCGGAATGTGGAATTTTATCGGAAGAAATATCAGCTGCCCATGCTATATCTGATCGGTTTTGGAACGGGGATCTTATATGCTAATTTTATTGCGAAAAATTATGTTACGATGACTGGAATTTTCCATGAATATTTTCTGAATCAATATACACAGGTGAAAATCATAAATGAAGATTACCTGTGGTACCTGCTCAGATGGAGAGTGATGCCTCTGGCGTTAGCGGTCTGTGTGGCAAATCTGGGATTTCGCAGACTGACAGCAGCCGGAATCCTCCTTTGGACAGGCTTTGCAGCCGGGATACTGTCTGTGGCGGCAGTTTTAAGGATGGGCCTTTGCGGAATGCTGCTGTGTATTGCCGGTATTTTCCCGCAATATATTTTTTATGTACCGGCATATCTTCTATTGATCCGGTATTATTATCGTTATCCGCAAAGTGAATGGAATGGAACAAAAACAGGATTTACTGTTATGATGATCGTGGCGGGAATTTTGTCTGAGGTGTATTTAAACCCTGGGATTGTCCGTTGGTTTGTGAAGGTTCTTACATAGCAGGAATGTGTTCAGCCACATTTTAGCGTCAGATGATAGAAAATGGCAGAAAGCCCTCTTACTGAACAATTCGGTAAAGAGGACTTTCTGCCGTTTTTATCGCCCTTGTTTTATCAGGAGAAACATGCAGCAGCCAAATGTAAGAAGCTGGCTTGCAAGCAGTGCCCACAGATAGCCAAGAATCCCGAACTGCGGAATCAGAAACAGAACACCACAGATTCGTACTGCTAGGGTAAACAGATTGATCAGAAAAGTTTTTCCGGCAAGATCCAGACCATTTAACACACTGATCAATGCGGTGTTGCTATAGAGAAAAGGACAGATAAATGCTAGTGTTAAGATATAATTTCCGGCTTCTGGTGTATGAAAGATCCGTCTGCTGATAAAGCCGGATGCGGTAAAGAAAAATAGCAGGCAGGCAAAACCAAGAAACAGGCAGAAAAAAATAACTTTCCGTAAAAGCTGAGGAAGAGCATGCTTTTTCTGAGCATCCGGCATACTGGCAACTTCTGGGAGGAGCATTGTGGAGATAGAATTGGTGAGGGCAGATGGAAATAAAATGCAAGGAAGGGCAATTCCGGTCAGAATTCCGTAGGTGCTAAGAGAAGCGGAGATACTCATTCCATACTTTTGCAGGGCAAGAGGAATAGAAATTGCTTCCAGACTCTGAAAAAGATTCAGAAGGACTCTGCTTGCGGTCAGTGGAAGGGCAGAAAAAAGCAGGGGAGGAACAGCAGAAAGAGCCGGCTCCCGGTGTGGGGAGAAAGGTTGCCCGGCAGTTCTGAGCTTATGGATGCAAAGAAAAGCGGCTGCAATTTCACCACCGACAATTCCGAGAACAGCAATTGCGACAGATGGTGTAAAAGCGGTATGAGCATCGGCTGTATAGAGGAGGATAACAAAAAAGATCCGGACCAGCTGTTCAAATAATTGGGAGAGGGCAGGAAGCCGGATCTGCTTGAGCCCCAGAAAGTAACCACAGCTGCAACTGTGCAGAGCTGCAAATGGAAGTGCATATGCTATCAGGAAGATGAGAGAGGCGCATCGAGGATCACCAAGTATGACTGTGGTGAGGAAAACAGCATTTTTCTGCAACAGAAAAAGACAGCAGATGGAAAGAAAAAGAGAACAAAGCAGTGCTGCTTTCAGGTAAGAATAAGCTTTTGCAGACTGCTTTTTTGCAGAAGAGGCGGCAACCAGGCGCGCCAGAGCCGTCTCGATCCCTGCTGAAGTTGCAGCATAAGCAAGTGTGTAGACAGGGAAAATCAGCTGATACAGACCGATTTCTTCTGCAGGGAAAGATCTGCTGAGAAAAATACGGTAAAAAAATCCCATTACACGGGTGAGAATGCCGACTACAGTAAGGATAAAAGTTCCTTTCAGGAGAAAATGTTTTTGTGACATAGCAGCTCCAAAGGCATTTTTGTTTTAAAATATATGCAAGAAAGAGCCTTGACAGAACATAACAGAGGTGATATCCTCAATTTGCAAGAAATCCTAGTAAAACAGTGGGATATAAAAAATAGTCTGCAAATAAAAAGTCAAGCAGAAATTAATGAACTTTGAAAATTTATACAGGTTGAACGTAAGACACGAAAATAAGACCACCGCGATGCGCTAGTCTGGTAGAAGTTAAAAAGTGATATTAAATAGTTTCATTATTCGACAAGTTGGATAGATATTCTCTTACCCGACCGTAATAAATCCGGAGAAATTTGTTTGCCCCGGCAGTCATATAAACATAATAAGGTTTGCCTTCGGATCGTTTTTTATCCATAAAGGCATAAACAGGATCATCCACTGGAGATCGTTTGATAAGACTGTCCATGATCTGAAAAAGAGCTTTACGCAGGTAGGGAGACCCCTTTTTAGAGGTTCGCACACTGTTCTGTATGTGCTTTCCAGAATCATTTTTACCGGGATCAACACCTGCAAAAGCAGTAAGGGCTTCCCGGTGTGTAAAACGGGAAACATCCCCAATCTCAGCGATAAGCTGCGGACCAAGGGTTGCCCCTACACCGTTCATATCCATAACAACCGGATATTCCGGAATCGTGGATGCAAGCTCATTCATTTTTGAACGGAGCGATTCTACTGTTTTCGAAGCAGTGTTTAGTAATGCTACTGCCTGCCATATCAACATTTTTGTGATGTCATTCTTTGGAAATACGGCAATCAGGTCAGAGGAAATTTGATAAATTTTCGCTGCTTTCTCTGCACTGAAGTTATAGTTTTTACGTTTGCACCAATTCTGGTAATGCTCCGTAAAGGCATTTAATGACTTGGAGCGGACGCAATCGACATGCCAGTAGGTATGAATGAAATCTACCCATTTTTGGCTGCCGTCATTGCGGGCAGGACTGTCAAAGAAATCATTGGCTCCCGGATAAACCTGGTCGATCAGCGCAATGAGATTGTTTTTCATTGCAGTTTTCTGAGCCATATAGAATCCAAATTGTCGGTTCATAGTTTTTAGTTGGTTACGTGTTTTATCCATGATTCCATATTGCTTCAGTTTAGCCCAACGGTCAAGAGTATAACGTGCGATTTTTTTAGAATCTGCTTTATCTGTCTTGGGTGTGCGGAGGGAATCATCACCGAAATCTCTGATCAGGATAGGATTTACGGCACTGACAAAGATACCGGCATCAGAAAGCCATGTG
>UMAC01061325.1_pt1 | contig 14395 bp, 16 predicted proteins | sample 1963591 | NCBI WGS metagenome assembly UMAC01 (sample SAMEA4835904, study PRJEB28245) | human gut metagenome | biome: gut microbiome; material: fecal sample | place: Denmark | collected 2008
TGGCAGCTTACTTGAAGATTATAAAGGTTCTTTGGATGCTACTATAACAACTGAGCAGCATCACAGGGATGCTTTTGCAGTCGATAAGTCTGGTGAATACGAATTAGAGTTTGTCCCTACTACCGTAATAGTAGTAAACGATGCTAACAGTAAAGTATACGTTTGGAGTTCAGAGCATGGTGCTGGTTGGATAACTTCCAGACCAGATGTTGGAATTTCAGACAAAGTTATTGTCAATAATTCAGCTACAACTTCTATTTCTGTTGTAGCTTACAATTAAATAGGTGTTTGTTGATTTTGAGTGGCCACAATAATCAATATGTCGATTGGAGATAGTTATATGAAATCAGTAGTAAAAATTATAGCAGTTATTGCAACAGTAATAACTGCTATTTTTGTTGCTTTGATTGCATTAGTAAATGCAAAGAGTTCAGAACAGGAGGAATTTTAGAATGGGAGCAGAAGAGGGTCTTGGAATTGGTGCCAAGCTTTTAATAGCCGTAATGATTGTTGGTATACTTTTTTCAATTTACAAAGTTGGAGTTGTTTTCTCCAACAAGGGATTAAGCCAAGCAGCTAACTTATCTAAGAACTTTGATGATGTTGAGAAGCAGAAGTATGCTGGAATGACATTGACTGGTGATTCAGTGGTTCAGGTTATTCATGACTTTTGGGAAGACCCTACTTGTGAAGTTGTTGTGTGTACACTTGATGGTGTTAATGCCGTGTACAATAAAGAGTCAACAGACGGTACATATAAGGTACCTTGTGATGATGTTTTAACTGGTATGCCAACAACAGACAGCCGTGGTCGCTCATTCCCGGCAGACATTAGCATTAAGGATACATCAAAGTTAGCAGCTACATCTTTTGTTAATGAAGATGCTAAAGCTACAACTAACGGTGTAACATACAATGTTACTGATGTTGCAAATTATAATATTACTGATGGTAACCCTGTTGGATCAGCTATTATTGTTGATGCTGCTCAGCTTGTACAGAACCCAGATGGTACACATGTTGTTCTCGGTGCAAAATCTGGTTACAATAATGCATCTACACTTGGTTCAGGTGGCTACATTTCCACTTCGTCTTCTTTTGAAGGAAGTATTCAGAAGGATGCGAACGGTAAGATTCGTAGAATCACTTTCGTACAGAAAGGTTAATTTAGCATCATGCGGGCGCATAAAAGCACTCGTGTGATTTGGAGGTACACAATGCAAAGATTAGGAGATTTCTTCTTTAGGTTAATTGGTCCTATTCTTTTCTCTGCAGCTTTTTTACTATTTGTCTCTAATTACAATGTGATTAAGCAGTATTTGGATACTGTTAAATCAGAATTTGTTGAGGGTGAGGTCTATGAGCAGAGTAATGTAGACACTAATGACCGTATTTACAAATTTAAATCGGACGGGTCTTATGAAGTCGATGGATCTTATCTTGCAGGAATTCTAAGTGGTAGTATAACTGATAAAATAATAGTAGTTGGGGACAAGTATGATTATTTTCAACGTTTAGAGATAAACCCTCGATTATCCGAAGATTCTATAATGTACACAGCTTACCAAACATCTCTACAACCTAATTCAATTAACAAGTTAAAGGCTGTTTCTGCAGGTGCTTGGGCGGCTGGACAAAGCTTTGATCTTAATAAAATTATATCTTATTCTAGTAAGTATAAAGTGAAGGTATCTTATTACCCTACAAATGTTATAAAAAGCATTACTTACACTAAGATAAGTTAGGAGAGTACAGTGAAAGATGCTTTTGGTGCAGTTATTGCAATTATTATCACAATCGTCAGTTTGTTTATGATTCCAATGCAATACTTTGCGGACAAACAAGATATGATTACACAATCTTATGTTTATGCAACTGTTTGCGATTTTGTTTCAGATGTTCAGTTGAATGGCTACATTTCGCAGGATGCTTATAATAAGTTTTCCAAAAAATTAAGTGATACCGATAGCAGGTATCAGATTTCAATGACGCATACACATGATGTTGTATACCCAGAGTTTAATGAAAATGGCAACGCAATTAAAGGCACAAAAACAATTGCTTCAACTAAGTATGAGGATGATATTTTAGATGAACTCTATGATAGCAAAGGTATTTATTATCTTGAAAAAGGTGATAAATTTTCTGTAACAGTGAAGAACACAACCAGAACTATGGGGCAGAAGTTGAATTCTATTTTTACCGGATCATCTACAAAGTATGCAATTGTCGCTACGTATGGTGGTGTCATTAGAAACGAAAATTATTAAATCAGTCATGGTTAGTTTAATCGCTGACCATGATTTTCGCGCATTGATAATGCGCATTGCTTTTTACAGCATTTACTCCTAGTGGGGCAGCCGTCAACTGCCCCACACTGTGTTAAATTGGAGGCTTTATGAAAATAACGAATTTTGTATTAGTATTTTTAATTTCAATTTTTGCATATTATTCTATTTTAAATACTAATGTGCAAGAATTAAGTATTGTTTCTTCTAAGTATCCTCAGTATAATAATGCTGTCGATACTGCAATTGATGCTGCTGTTTCAAGTTCTGTTGAATCAGCAAATGGTATTAGTGATTTATCATCCAATTTTGATGGTTGTGTAGATAAATTCTACAATAGCTTATTTGCTTCCTTTAATGCAACTGATAATGAGGTTTTACAGCAGGATTTGCAGTTGTATACACCAGTACTTGCTTTAGCTGATGTTGATGGTTTTTACATTTTGTATAATGACACTGATAAGGAAGGAAAATTAACAAAAGTAAAAACACAGAAGTTTCCATACATTGCAGAATTTGATGAGGATATTAAGGGCAATCCAATGTCATATACAGTTAATGTAACATTGGGGGATGAGGTTACTGTAACTTTTGCCAGTGATAAAAATATTTACAATGGCAATTATTCAGAACTTGCTAAGAAATACCCGAAGACGCATTTAGCTAATGTTTATGAGAAGACTGTTTTATCACGTCCTGGTTCTTTCACTGATTGGAAAAATCATGTGATTTCTGAAGCAATCTGTGAGCAGTTAAATCATTTCGTACAACGAAATAATACAATTGCTTCCGACTTTGGAATTAAGTATAACTTTACATTGCCAGAATCTGCATCTACAGAACTTGCTAATGGTATTAGTGATATTACTTTTATTGCTCTGTTTCAAGGGTACCCATACGGAGCTGGCACTAAGAGTGTTTATAATAAGTTTTGTGTTAGCGGTGCACGTGTAGATAAAATACGTGCTTATCATGTTAGACCTTACAAAGATGGCAATGGGATACATTATTATTATCATAAATACGATTGTAAAGAAATGCTTGATTCAACGATTACTGATGATGGATTTTATGAAACAAATAATGGACTTGGTTATGCATTTAGTTCAGCAAAAGAAGCTGCTGCATCCGGAGCTTTACCTTGCCCATACTGTTGCGAATAGGAGGATTTATGGGATCAGCTGAAGAAGGAATTGGCATTGGTGCGAAGCTGTTTATCACAGTCTTGATAGCTTCTTTAGGCCTTGCTGCGTTTTTAGCTGCAAGACAACTAATAACTGGAAGATCAGCAACATTAGGTACATACATAACAAGGACAAATGAGAGTACTTACTCGAGATACAATGATGCAGATATTTCTGGGTATGATTTATGGGACTTATTAAGATCCCAGCGCGGTGTCAGGATCAATGGCTACGATTTTACTGTTGAGTTTATAACTGGTACAGCTGATGTTACTTGGTCCTCTGACAAATCAATTGGTGATGTTATCTCAGATAATCAAGATAACATAAATTATGTTGGTGAAGATCAAACGTATCATTGTACCTTAGTACGATCTGATGGTAAGACTGGTGATGTTATCGGCATAAAAGCACAATTAGTGCAATAAATTTTTCAACCCTGTTAAGTGTAAAAACTTGGCAGGGTTTTATTATTTTTAGGTTGGAGGGTTAAATGCGAAGATTAAATAATAAAGACGCAAAAACAGTTGAAAAAAGTTATTTTGATGCTGCACCGGTCATCCGAACCTATTTTAATGATGTCGTAACAGTCGATGGATTTATTATGGCAGTCGATGAGACCGGTGTTTACTTTTTCACTACAATTGAAGATCACAATAAAATACTTGTTAAGTTGTCGAACTACATGAATCAGCTTGCTTTGTCTAAGAAGGATATGGTTGTCTGCTATTTAGGGTGGGAAGTTGCTCCAATAACAGATGATGTGTTTTTTAAGAGGATTCCAGACCATCGATTTCAGGATCTTCTTTTTGTTGAGATCAATCCAGATACATTTGAGTCATCATTACGGTTGCTGCTCAGCTCACGTACAGCAATTCTAAAACGTGATGATATTATTGATATTATTGAGTGCTACCAGAACAGTACTATTATGCAAGGCAGTTTATATGAATTTATGCAGGCGCGAGGGTTTAACCTTGATCGGCATTTAGTAGAATCTTTAGAAGAGTCTCCACTAGTCAATTTAGATGATATTATCAATGACTTTGGTGAGGAGAGTGCAGTTGAAATTTACAATGCTATCTCTGAATTTAGAGATGCACAGGATGGACCAAGTTATTGGGAACAAGCAGATTTACAGAAGTATGTGAGAACTTCTTGGGATAAATCTGCCAGCATGGCTGCGTTAATCAGTGCTGTTTTGTTTATCGCTTCTATTTTTGTTTTTCTACTAAAGTTACCTGGTTTAGGTATTATTTTTGCTGTTTTCGGTATTCTCCAAGCTAGACACTTGGCTTTAATTTACAAAACCGGCTTAGCAACTGTATTCACCTGGTTAAACTGCGCTTCACTTATTTTTGGTGTTATTCAACTCATTGGTACGTTATCACCAAATATTATTGAGTTCCTGCAAAAAATGTTATTGATTCAGAGGTAGAGTTATGCAAAAAGGATTAGGAGTAATTATTGCAACAAAAAGTAAAAAAGGTAAACTTATGACTGATACTGTTGTAAGTTGCGACGCTAAGTTCTGTAGTGTTGGATCACCGTGTGTTCTGCAAACAGCTGATTTTACATCGGTTCCTGCAGAGAGGGCATTGTATTTATGTGGGCACGGTAATAAGCGTAAACGAACCATAAGTGGCTATTCATGCCAGGAGATTGCAGAAATGCTTATTGCTGCACATTACACGGGTAAGCAGAAACTGTACGTTGCTTCATGCCATTCACTTACTAAAAAGCATGGGCTGACTTTTGCAGCTGAGATTGCGAATTACTTAGCAGATCGTGGGATTGATTGCCACTTTGAGGATTTGGCTACAAATATTTCAATTGTTTGTGATAATGAAAAATCTGTTGATTGTTCTTCAGTCTACTTTAATTCATTACAGAAAAAGATATTTTTTGAAGCGCAGCAAATGCTGGTGAATGAAGTATTTCCTGCAGATACTGAAACTTTAAATAAAAAGATTAAAAGTTACAAAGGCAAAATAAGTAACTGGAACAAGCTTGTTACTGCAGGCAGCTTACATCCTATTATGGCAAATGCATCAAGTATTATTTGTATGCTAGATGGCTTGGCTTTGTTTCTGATTTATTGTTGCTTCATGATGTATTTTCAGTGTCCGATTGGCAAGATTAGTTTATGGCTTACAATACCTGTTTGGATTGTTGCCACTCTTGGATCATACAATGGTTTATTGACGTGTATTCCATTGTGGATTCCATTAATGGCATATGCACTACAAGCTAAAACTGGAACACTTGTATGCCTCTTGATTGCTCAATTGTTATTTTCCATTGTTATGCTAGTTAGAGAATCAGCCAAATTGTTTAAAAAAGTTAATTCTTAATTTAAAAAATTACCAACTATTCGTTAAACCGGAATTTAGCGAATAGTTGTATTACGCTATTCATCGTCATCATCAGATTGATTCTCATCAATAGCTTTGATTGGTCGATTTATTTGATGTTCATGTTTTTGTTCTTCATTTATGAAGTAACTGAGCATCACATTTTTCTTCATTCCATTTTCGCTGGCTGCTTCCGCAAGGTACTCATTAAGGTAAGCTGGAATACGGTAATTAAATCTAACATTTGATTTATTTGCTTTATTGAAGTTTTCAACAAATATGTCAGCAAAGTATTCATTAACCTTAGTTTTTACCTGATATTCATTTGCAAGAATTTGGGCGATGTATTGTTCACGACTGATTCCTTTTTTGATTGCAGTTCTTTCTAACCAGCGTTTTTGCTCTTTAGGTATTGTTGTGCCATTTGTTACAAGTGTAAAGTCCAGATCAGATAATGCATCACCTGGAATCAAATCTGCTTTTTTTACAGAATTAAATAGATTTGTTTCTTTCTCCGATTTATTTTCCTGTTCAAGTTTAGGTTCATCCGGTTTGCTTGATGTTTCTTTATTGTTATTTTCATCAGGATTTTTCAGAGTAGTATCTGCAGAATCTTTTTCATTTGCTTCATGTTTTGTTTTATCTTCAGATATTTTATCAGTAACATCAGATTCATTTTTAGTTAACTCTGAAGTGGTCTCCTGCTTTTCATCTTTTGAAGATTCAGTGGTCTCCTGCTTTTCATCTTTTGAAGATTCAGCAGTCTCCTGCTTTTCATCTTTAACAGGCCCAGCTTTCTCATCTTTTGAAGATTCTGTTACAGCAGCTTGCTTCTCCTCTTTAGTACTGTCAGAAGCTTCAGTAGATTTTGATTTTTTATCTGTAGATGATTCTGGTTTTATGTGCTCTATGTTATTAAATAATCCGGCTATTGGATCAAAGTTTTTATTTAATGCCATGTTTTGCATCCTTTCTTTCAATTGTAATGCCACATAGTTCTTTTACAAATGCTCTGTAATCTTTTGCTGCATTGCTTTTAAAGTCAGCCTCAATTAAAGGTGTCTGCGCAGCTTGAGCCATTCGTACAGCTACACTTTCTCTGATCGTTGTCGAGAATAACTTAATGTCCAACTGCTCTGCTAAGTTTTCTAGAGATTTGCGCACATTACGTTCAAGCACCATGTTGGCTTTGTACTTAATAAGTAAAATGCCGGCTATTTTTAAATCTTTATTTGGCAGACTCTGAACGCTGTGTACGGTGTCTAGAACTTGTTGTAAACCAATGAGACTAAATCTGTCTGCCAACATTGGTATAACAATCTGATCAGCTGCTACCATACAGTTTAGAAGAAGATGATTTATTGTAGGGTTTGTGTCTATGATAATATAGTCATAATGCTCTTTGAGCGGATCCATAAATTGTTTCATACGGTAAATTCCCATGATCGGATCCTTTTGGAGTTCAATGTCAACTGATCCAAGTAATCTGTCTGCTGGTATTATTTCACCATAACTTGTTTTTTGTACAGCGTCCATTGGGGTAACACCCTCTGTACCCTTTAACAAGTCATACAGCGTTGCTATGTTTTCTGTTTTGGCATTGTAGGTATCTGTTGAATTACATTGCATATCAGCATCAATCAATAATGCTTTTTTCCCGGCGTAGTCAAGCATAGACGCCAGTGTGCATGCAGTTGTTGTTTTTCCAATACCGCCTTTTTGGTTTGCTATTGCAATTACAGTAGCCATGTAATGTATTACCTCCTTATAATTTATTCAATCTATAGTGTATTAAGAGTATACCATAAGTTTTGTAAATATGTCAAGTATTATAAACTGAATGTATGGTGAATCTTTTGCATATCATAAACTTTTATCAGATTATAGATACCTTAAATGTCTAGTGTATTGAATAAACATTAGTTTTTCAATATTTTGTCAATGTTTTATTTATTTTCAGTGTGTATTGTGTTAGGTATCATTACAATGTTTATAATCTTTTCTATGTTATCTATGTTTATTATGTTTTCAATGTTCATAGAGTTTTCAGTGACATCAGCTGCAGTTTCTTACCGATTACATTGTATTTTGTGTTCATGTTATACTCAATGTTTATTATGTTCATAATGTATATAATGTTTTGTATACACATAATGTTATTATTGTTTTAATGTTATGCAACATTGCTTACATTTAATATGTTAAATATTTATACTATCTTAGTAATATTTTATAACATTATAACATTTAGAATGTGTTATGCCTTTGTAATGTTACAAGCAATGGCATCTCCTCAGGTAACTGGATAAATTAAATCACCTTCTATGTTTATGATGTTTTCAATATTACTTATGTTCATAATGTTTACAGTGTTTTCAACGTTTTGTAGCTTATAATCGTCTTTAGTATTCTAGGTGTTTGATGTATCTTTTATGCTACTGATTTATTTAATGTTTTTTATGTTACTTATGTTCATGGCGTTTATATTGTTTTTAACGCACATAATTTATTGAGTGCACTGATTGTTTGCATGATTTAAAAGCTGTGATAATTTGAACGTTTTAAAAGGGTCATAAACGTCTTTAATTTAAGTGATGCAAGACTTATATACCTAAACAGCAGCATTGGCTCTATGAGCCTTTTACGCTGTTTGGTGACCTGTTTACTTTATTTACTTTCGTTTCACCAGTATTTTTGTCACATGAATAACCATACTCATAATATCAGTATGATCAGAATAGACATGATAAGTAAATCTGTTTTCCGGGAAGCCGCAATTTACTGGGATTTCTTTATTTTATCAAATAAGTAGAATGCATTATGCCAGCACATGCTGTATTATTCACAATTGTTTTTTCAAGATCCACATTATTTAAAGTTAGATAAACATAGTAGGATACTTATGCACTATATTTTTTGTTCGATGTTGATAACTTTCTTTGCTACAGCAGTGTATTTACATGCAAGTTTCTAATTTATTGCACTACAAAAAGCCCATCCTTTCGGGTAGGCTTTTGTAAGTATTGGGCAGCTTACTAGGATATAATTCTGTTTGCTAGCGTTCGTATGTATGCTGGGAGATTCCTGATCGGAGTTCCATTATTGTTGACATACACTTGTTTTATTGCCATTGTGATATTATCTAATGGGATACGCAGTGCAATCTTACCAATGTCATGGAATTCCTTTTTACTTGGATGAATCTGGTCATCTGGATACTTTAAGTTCATGCTATCAAAGAATTCACGAATCTTCTTTTCAGACTTAGCAATAAGTTCCTGACGTTCTTTTCGTGGATCAAATGATTTAGTTGCATTAATTTTAATGTATTTGCCGGATGCTGCAATTGCAATATCAAACATTTCTTTTATAGTTGAATTGCTTAGAATCTTATAAATATCCTTAACTTGTGTATAGGATGGGAACACTGTCTTCAGTTTACTCAGATCACATCCAGTACTTGTACCGACATTCTGTTTTCCCGGAAACTGATCCATTAAACCACGAATAGCGAACCTTAAGGCATTTATTGTCCTTAAGGTTCGCAGTTTATCGAATATATTTCTTGTAAGTGTAATGAAGCCTGATCCACCTCTTGATGCAGGTAGATTATTGTCTGCATAGTAGTCAATGAAGATATGATAAGTTCCGGAGAGGTCTCCTTCACAGAATCGTAAATATCCTTTACGGTTTAAGATCTTCATGTTGTGAATCACTGTTCTTTCTGGTATAGAAAGATACTTGCTCGCTTCATAAGTATCTAATACCGCATGAGCATTAGCATTAACATTAAGGAAATGCAGGTACACGTATAATAATATAGCATTTTTGTTTAAAGCAATGCCATCACCGAAAGCATTCTTTTCATTGATATACTTGATGGATTTCGTATCGTAATTGTATTCTGTATAGTTAGGTCGTATACCAACGGCTTTAACTAACGCTCGAATGTTAACATTTACACTTGTTGCCAGTCTTGGCTTGATCAGATTAAGTTCCATCTGCGTGTCCTGCACCTCCTTTCAAGTTTGAATTATGCCTGTTTTACTTGATTTTTTCAAATTGGTTTTTGCACTATAAATTAGATCATACTTTTATTTTTGCACTAAAAAATTTGATACAGAGAGTTTGCAGCGACTAGCTATTCAGCTACACTTTCAGGAATTGCACTAAGAATTTAATGACACTTTAATTCAATACAAGAATTGCACTAAGAATTTAGCTACAATTGCAATAAAAAGACTATGTTTTTATAGACAATAGAGCTAGAAGCACTATAAAATTATTGACATTTTCGAGAACTGCACTAAGGATTTGTATACAAAAATTCTATTGTAAACTAGCGCATGATTTAGGTTGACAATTATAGTGTTGCACTAAGAAATTGTAGACATATTAGTAATGCACTATGTAACTGGTTACAATTACTATTTTTGCACTAAGAAATTGGCTACATTTTTTAAGCACGTTAGAAATACACTAAGAAATTGAAGACATTTTAAAGCATAGCACTATGAAATCATCTACACTTTTTGTGTAGCACTACTAGATCATGGACAATCAATGGGAGATGCACTAAGAAATGATACACACTTTTGAGGTTGAAACAAAACAGAAATGTGAATATAATAAAGCTGATGGAGGGTTTATTATGAAGAATATTTCTGCAGCGATAATATCAGATATTAAAAAATATTTGGATTCAGATCTTGTATCTTTTTATGATACACATCACACAAAAAGTAAAAATTATGATAATTCTCTGTTCGACTTAATAATGTATTTAGTAATGTCAGAGATTCTTGATAAGGATCCAGGAGGACTCTCAAAATTAATGACATTGAAAATGAGATCAAGGACGATAAAAAAGAATCGATATCTGAAGCGTTGCAAGAATGACATTGATACTAGGCTCTGGGAAACACCAGATGATCTGGATAAGTTTTTTGCTAAAAACAAAGTATATGCCTACAATGCTTTAAATTCAGAGCAGCGTGAAACGGTGTATGCCGGAAAGTCACTGCTTGATATTATTAATGATGAATATAAGATTGTTGAACTGTGGGCAAAAGATAGCCAGTCAAAGATGATTGACTACCCAGGTGCTGATAAAATAACAGCTAGAAATCAGTATTGTAATTTTGAGAGTGATCTTATAATCAATATTCTGCAAATAATTAAGGATCAGTATCATTCTGATCTGAGTAGTCAGACTGTTACTTATTTGGATTATTTGGGTGATAAGTCAATCTTCAGTGCTACACGCGCACAATACCCAATCAATAAAAATGGTGTTACACAAATAGCAATACAGGATCCGAATGATTCAAATGTAAAAACAATCATCACATATGATGGAACAGTAGATGGCTCATTTGTTACTTTGCTTGATATGCTAGACATCAATATTATTTCTTATTTTATTAACAGGACCATTCAGGCAGATGCTGAACAGCGTTCTTTCTTGATTGCAGAAAATGAGCTTGTTAAAGCTGTTTTGTTAAAAAATGGTGTAAATCGTATCATTACAAAGACTGATCGGGAGCGTGTGAATACACGAATTGCCAAATTACAGCATATTAAGATTGATGTTTATAAACATGGAGTCCATCAGCAGGCATATGGTCTTGTTGGAGATACTTCACCAGTAAAGTTGAACGGCATTAAGTATATTGAGTACTTTCCAAGTTTATATATTACGAAACAGGTAGAAGAAGGTTTGATAACCAGATTACCTACTTATGTGCGTGATCAGCTTAATAATGAAGCTGCAAAATTATTGTATATGCCTTTAATGCAGCAACGTTACAGGATTTACAGAATGATCCGCTGTGGTACTATTTCAGATGGCGACTATAAAATGGTACTTCGCAGATTAGATTTTTCAAAGTTTTTGAATTTTTATAAGTGTTCCGTACGAATGGAACGTGATTTAATTGAAGGTGCCTTGACAGAGTATGTGAATAAGAAAATATTTATTAAAGATTTTTCATATTCGCGTGTAAATGATGAATACACTCTTGAATTCTTTAAATTGTCTGATATGGAAATTTCGGACATAGAGTATGTATTTTACAATCAGGATCCTGAGAAAATCTCGACAATGATAGTCGGTAACGTTATATCACCTTGTATTATTGATACGTCGCAGGTTCCTGTAACAGATACAAATTTTATAGAAGAAAAGCAGTCGGAGTAATGTTCCGGCTGTTTTTTATTGGAGGTTTTTATGGTAGCTACAGATAAATTGCAACTTAATCAGACTATTTTTATGATAACAGAGGATGTCTCTGGTGCTTCAACCATACCTTGCATGATAACAAGGGTTTTACCAGATTGTGCATTAGCTGGTTCTATTACTGGTGTTGAAGTGATTGTGGATCGTACCACGGCCAGTGATTTTTATTTATCTTTGGATGAGGCAGAAGCTGTAATAGAAAAGACTGGAAGAAAACATAGTTGTTGGGTATAATACATAAATTTATCTCAGTTATTAACTAAGGACAAGTTGTTTACAGACAGCTTGTCCTTTTCTGTTGAATTAATACATTCAGCAGAAGTTTAGTTATGTTAGGGCTGCAAGTGGGCAGCCCGCTGAGAGGAGACTTTATGTATTTTATTGCTTATGTTAAGCAGAAATTGAAAAATCATGTTTCTGTATTTACTGGGAATTACGATCAAGAAGATGCTCAAATGAAAGATTCAGCAAATTGGAAGGAAACACAACTTGTATATCCATTACTTGGTTTCTTTAGCGCTAAGACCTCTGAGCAGGTTGTTAATTTTATTTGTAATACTACATCTTTTACGCATGATGATATTGCTGTTGTTCAAGAGCAAGGTCCTGCATCATACTTTTCTATCAATTCAGCTTATTTAAGCAATTTTGAGTTTGAAGATGGAAAATGTATGAATCTGGATGGTGTACTTATCACCGATTTACCATTGCAGAATCTCGACGAAGCATCAATTGCACTTGGGTGCAGCTATTACATTTTTGATCTTTCGTTAGTATTTACAGAATTATTTTAGGACATAGTTAAAGGAGACATTATGAAGTGTAAAACACATGAATCTAATGACATTACACAGTATTACTGTGCTTTAACTGATCGCCTGGATCATGAGTGTAATGATATCAGACAGAAACATTTTTTGATTGATAATCGTGATGTTCGTAAAAACGTGTTTACTATTTGCAATTCAGATGAGATTATTGGTTGTTTATTACTGTATGCAGATACACTTAATATAGCTTTTATTTACATCATACCAGATAAGCTCAAGTCTGGAGATTATCAAAATAATTTAAGTGAGCTGATTAGAGAATTTATTGGTCAAAGATTGGAGATCGAAAATGGCAATTAGAAATGTATGGACTATAACACCAAATAAAAAGGTCATTAGTTATCGCTTGCAATATACGTCAAGTCCTGATGTACAGGAGGATATTAGTAATTTACATCGTGAGATTGCTTATGTGTTTGGCGGATTTCCGCTTGACATTTCTTTAAATTCACCTAAAGCTGTTGGCTCCGAGCTATCGGTTGTTAAGCAGCGTTTAGATGATAAAGCTGTATTTGATGTGTGTAAATCTCTGATGAAAGATAAAGAAAATGATGGCAGTGAAGAGTTCGCAAGTTCAGCAGCTATTATTTTTGACTGGGTTTACATTCAGGCAGTTTTGCAAAAATTCAATAACAATATCAATTTATCAGATTTCACTCATTTTACAGATGTAAAATCACAGTATGGAGTTATTTATAGTGGAGCACGTGCTGTAACCGCTCTGAAGCTGTTACAGCAGTATCATAACTGGAATGAGATTATTTCTGATTTTGAAAAATTTAGCACTTGGCATTTGGACAATGTTTCAGATGCACAGGATGCACCGAGGGTGATTAATGATTATCGAATCGTACAATCAGTTGATGATCATATTTCAATAGTCTCTCGTTTATCTAAAAACATTTTGAGCATTGTGGCAAAGAAAGCAGGTATGCAGCTTTGGGATAGTGATGGCAGATATATTATGTATGCTGGGCACTTTGATGAAAGCTGGATACAGGATTTCGTTTCATAATAATGAATATTTAAGAGCGTTTTGACAAAGACGCTCTTATTTTTTGGAGGATTACATATGCAACAGATTGATAAGGAGCCTTCATTGAATGAGTTCTTAGAAGCATTATCACATAACAGTAGACTATACCATGTCTATAATTCTGAGGAAGATAGCAAATCTACGCTACTGACAGTAATTTTGCATCATTTGTACAAGCAAGGTAATAACAAGATCAAAAATTTGTATCTTGATGTTTTTACTAAATATGAACCTTGTTATGAATTGAGCTCATATACATATGGACCATGGATTCCAGTTACATCAGAGTTTGAATGCATTGCAAGTGCGGTTATCTTAAATTATTGCATGAAAGATAATAATGCTCTGCACGAATTACTTTGGTATTTAAAGGATCCTGAACTTTCAGGATTGTATGAAAGGTATAAACAAATTCCAGGTATTGTTTTTGATCGTATTTTTGAAACCTTTAAATGTGTCTATCAG
>UMAC01034506.1_pt1 | contig 14002 bp, 9 predicted proteins | sample 1963591 | NCBI WGS metagenome assembly UMAC01 (sample SAMEA4835904, study PRJEB28245) | human gut metagenome | biome: gut microbiome; material: fecal sample | place: Denmark | collected 2008
GTTCCTTCCGTACTCAAGCAGCTACTACACAGAAGACGGAGTTGAAAAGTGGGATCAGGATATAGATAAAGCTAAGAAACTGACTGCAAATGGTGCAAAATCCTTAAAACTCTGCTATGTTGAGGAAAGCACAGAACAGAAAAATGAAGCACTTACAATCCAGGCTGAATTAAAAGCAGTTGGTATTGATGTTGAGTTGTGTGGTGTGAACCAGGCAGCATACATGAGTGCAGCTTATGATCCGGAATGTACAGATTATGATATGTTCCTTGGAGCATACGTAATGGGTATCGACCCGGATACATTTGCACCGCTGTTTGATTCAACAAAAGATGATATGATGAACTTCCACAATGCAGACATTGATGCGAAATTCAGTGAAGCAGCTACAACTCTTGATGATTCTAAGAGAAAAGAGCTGTATAGCGAACTTCAGGTTCTGGTATCGGAAGAAGCACTTCAGTATCCAATGGGTACAAGTATGAAGACAGTTGTTACAACTGCCCGTGTTGGAGGACTTGATGATGCACAGTTCGTACCGATTTATACATTCGGAGATGTATCAAAATTAACTTTAAAATAATGGATGACGGGGAGGAGGGTTAATAAGCCTCCTCCCTTTTTCAGCAGAAACTACATTTGGAGGAAGAGGAATGAAATATATTGTAAAACGTATTTTACAGGCAATTCCATTACTGCTTATCATTACATTTATCTGCTTTATGCTGATCAATCTTGCGCCGTATGATGCAATTGATTCAATTACGACACCGGATATGACAAAACAGGAGATAGAGGCAAAGCGAGAAGCGTATGGACTAAATGATCCTGTAATTGTTCAGTATGGAAGATGGCTTGGGAATATCTGCCGGGGTGAATTTGGTTATTCACTGAGATCCAGAACAAGCATTTCTTATGATCTTAAGAGCAGAATCCCGTCTACGATCAAACTGGTGTTGCCGTCATATCTGACAGCTTTTTTACTGGCAATCGTATTAGGACTGGTTGCCGGAAGTCATAAGAATCAGTGGCAGGATAAGCTGATCGATGGAATCTGTTCCATCGGAATTGCGACACCAACTTTCTGGTTTGCGATGATCATCATGTTTTTCTTTGGTTATAAGTTAGAGCTGTTCCCTCTGATGGGAATGCATACGATTGGAAAAGAAGATTCTATTCTGGATTTTCTGCAGCATTTTATTATGCCGTATGTAGTTCTTACTGTTGGATTTATCCCGGATCTGACCAGATATGTGCGTGGTTCTACAATTGGGCAGCTGAAAGAAGATTATGTAATTGTGCAGAAGTCATTTGGCGCAAGCAAAGCAGAAATTTTGTTCAAGCATGTCAGCAAGAATGTCCTTCTTCCGCTGATTACCAAACTTGGTATGGCGCTTCCGATGCTTGTAACCGGAGCGGTTATTACAGAGACGATCTTCTCATGGCCGGGTATCGGACCTTATTTTGTAAGTGCAGTACAGGCAATGGATTATCCGATCGTTATGAGTATTCTTGTGCTTTCAGGAACCCTTGTTATTCTCGGAAATCTGTTATCGGATATTTTATATTGTGTGACAGATCCTCGAATTAAGTCAATGAAATAGAGGGGGGTAAAGATGAAAAAGAAGAACAGAAGACTTGAGAATGTAAAATATGAGTTTAAACATAATAAGTTGGCTATTTTTGCGGCGATATATTTGATTGCAATTATTTTAGTCAGTGTTTTTGTTGTATTCAGCAGTGTAGATCCGGATGCTCTTGACGTAGCGCATAAACTGCAGTCACCGTCATCTGCACACTGGTTTGGAACAGATGAGCTGGGACGGGATTATTTTATCCGTGTATTATACGGTGGACGTGTATCACTGGTTGTTGGGGTACTGGCGATGCTGACTTCGATTGTAATTGGTGTAACCGTTGGTATGGTAGCGGGCTATTTTGGCGGAATTGTGGATAATATTCTGATGCGTATTGTTGATGTGTTCAGTTCTATTCCATGGATCATTATGGTAACCGTTGTCGGACTGTTATTTAAGAAAGGTCTTGCATCTATTATTATTGTAATTGGTCTGTTCAGCTGGATGGAAATTGCCAGACTGGTGCGTTCGGAAGTGCTTTCTGCAAAAGAGAGGGAGTATGTGCAGTACGCAGATTTTATCGGAATTCCTTCTGGAAAGGTTATCATGTCACACGTATTTCCGACCGTATTTCCAACGATCATCACAGCAGCAACAGCACAGATAGCAAGTGCGATCATGGTAGAAAGTTCACTTAGCTTCCTGGGACTTGGTGTTGCGGCACCGATGTCCAGCTGGGGAAGTCTGCTCCAGAGCTCACAGCAGTATCTTCAGAAGGCACCTTATATGGCAGTTCTGCCGGGCATTCTGATCATTCTGACCGTGTATTCTTTCAATAAATTAGGGGATGTACTTCGTGTGTTTGTAGAACCGAGAATTACAGCAGGTGATAAAGATGAGTAAGAAGAATGTATTAAATGTAAAAAATATGAATGTTTCTTTTAAAAGTCATGGACAGGAAGTAAAGGCTGTAAGAGGAGTCAGCTTCAGCGTAGATCAGGGTGAAATCGTAGGTCTGGTTGGAGAATCCGGAAGTGGAAAATCTGTAACCATGAAAGCAGTTATGGGGATTCTGCCAGACAACGCAGAAAGAACTGCTGAGTTTATCTTTTTAAATGAAAGAGAATTAAAAGATCTGTCGGATGAAGAATGCAGAAAGGTCCGTGGAAAAGAGATGACCATGATTTTCCAGGATCCGATGACCGCACTGAATCCACTGAAGAAAATCGGAAGCCAGATCGAGGAAGTTATTATCCGGCAGAGAAAATGTTCTAAGAATGAAGCGAAAGAAAAAGCATTAGAAATGCTGAAGAAAGTAGGTATCCCGAATCCGGAAGTCAGACTTGGACAGTATCCACATGAATTTTCAGGCGGTATGCGCCAGAGAGTTCTGATCGCGATGGCACTTGCCTGTGAACCGAAGCTGCTGATCGCAGACGAACCGACGACAGCACTTGATGTTACGATTCAGGCGCAGATCCTGGATCTTTTACATGAACTGAAGGATGAATTCCATACTTCGATCATGCTGATCACACATGATATGGGTGTAGTAGCAACTGTCTGTAGTAAGGTTATCATTATGTATGGTGGTCTGGTGATGGAGAGCGGTACGGTTGAAGAAGTATTTTATGAACCAAAGCATCCATATACAAAGGCACTTCTGAAAGCAATTCCTTCACTGGATCTTAAAGAAGGCGAGCGCTTACAATCTATTCCGGGACTTCCGCCGTCATTGATCGATCCTCCGAAAGGATGTCCGTTCGCGGAACGCTGTGAGTATGCAACTGAGAGATGTAAAAATGAGAAACCAGAGTATACCGAATTTACAGAAACACACAGAGCAATGTGTTTTTTAAATGAGTAAGGTGGGGAGATAGATGAATAAAGAAATATTAATATCTGCAACGGATTTGAAGAAGTATTTCCCGGTTCATAAATTTATGGGCGGTAAGCAGTATGTAAAAGCGGTAGACGGTGTAAGCCTTGAAATCAATAAAGGTGAAACTTTTGGTCTGGTTGGAGAATCAGGCTGTGGAAAATCAACACTGGAACGTACCCTGATCCGTATGTATGATATCACAGATGGAAAAGTAACCTATAAAGGAAAAGATATTACAAATGAAAAAGCGAAGAATCTGCAGTGGATGAAGGATGAAGTGCAGATCATTTTCCAGGATCCGTATTCTGCTTTAAATCCATTCTGGAATGTTCGCGAAATTATCAATGAACCTCTTAAAAAAGCCGGAATGGAAGAGAAAGAGGCAGAAGAAAGAATTGAATATTTATTAAATAAAGTTGGAATGTCAAAAGCAGATATGGATAAATTCCCGTATGAATTTTCCGGTGGACAAAGACAGAGAATCGGAATCGCAAGAGCACTTTCAGTTAATCCGGAATTCATCGTATGTGATGAGCCGATCGCAGCACTTGATGTATCGATCCAGGCACAGGTTGTCAATATGCTGGAAGATCTGCAGAACGAATTCGGTCTGACGTATCTTTTTGCAGCACATGACCTTTCAATGGTACGTTACATCAGTACCCGAATCGGAGTTATGTATCTTGGAACATTGGTTGAGGTGGCAGAGAGCAATGAACTTTATACCAATCCGATGCATCCATACACAAAGGCACTGCTTTCCGCAATTCCGATCGTGGATCCGTTAAAAGCAAGAGAACATAAAAGAATCCAGCTCAAAGGCGAGCTGCCAAGTCCGATGAATATCCCGGAGGGCTGCCGTTTTGTGACTCGTTGTCCATATGCGACAGAAGCCTGTAAAAACGGTGTCCCGAAACTTCAGGAGATTTCCAAAGGACATTCCGTTGCATGCCATAGGGCGAAAGAAATCTTGTAAAGAAAATTGACATAAAAGTGTAAAGATGCTAGTATAATAAATAGAAAAGGTGCTACCGATGACGGTTCGCCTGATATTATTTGCTTATTAAAAATAACCGCTCATGTTTTCTCAGGACGATGGGCGGTTATTTTTGTGTCTTGGAATCATGCTTTCCACGCACATACCCAAGACTGTAAAAAGTCGCACACAGTGAAATCACCATTCACATCAGTGTGAAATAAAATGACAGAATTGTCTAATCCATCAACTGCAATTCATACAATTTCTTATACAACCCATCCTTCGCCAGCAGCTCCTGATGGGTTCCGGATTCTTTTATTTCCCCGTGATGCATCACAATAATTTTATCTGCATGCTGGATCGTAGAAAGCCGGTGCGCGACCATGATCGTAGTTCTTCCATCCATCAGCCGTGCAAGTGCCTGTGTGATCAGTGTTTCGGTTTCTGTATCGATGTTGGCAGTTGCTTCATCGAGAACAAGGATCTTCGGATCATAAGCAAGTGTCCGTGCGAAGGACAAAAGCTGGCGCTGCCCGGCAGATAGAGTACTTCCGCGTTCTGTAACCGGTTCATCATATCCGTGCGGCAGTTTCTGAATAAATGGATCTGCATTTACAATTTCGGCAGCCCGTCTGACATCGTCCGGTGAGATTGCTTCATTATTCAGCGAGATATTACTTTTGATGTCTCCGGTGAAGATGAAGACATCCTGCTGAACCTGACCAATCGCACCGCGGAGTACATCCAGATCAATTTCATGAATATCGATCCCATCAATCAGGATCTGTCCCTTCTGAATATCAAAATATCTTCCAATCAGATTTAAAATTGTAGATTTTCCTGCTCCGGTAGCGCCGACAAAAGCAGCCTTTTCACCCGGATGGATTACAAAACTTACATCTTTTAAAATATAATTTTCCTCTTCGTAGGCAAACCAGACATGGCGGAATTCAATTTCACCAAGAATATTGACCGGAGCCGGATCGGCTGGAGATACGATCTCTGGTTTTACATCAAGAACACTGAAAATCTTTTCTGCGGAAGCAATGGAAGACTGCAGGGTTCCAAGCTGTTCGGAAAGCTCCTGGATTGGCTCAAAAAAGGAGCTGATGTAGGTGATAAACACGAACAGGGTTCCGAGAGAAAGACTTCCATTTAACACAGAAAGGCTTCCGGTACGGATAACAAGGATCATGGCAATGACCGAAACCAGATAGATTGAAGGCCGGAAGATCGCAAAAGTCATGATCTCGCGGAAATTGGCACGGTACAGTTCCATAGATTTGCCTTCAAATTCACTGTATTTCTCTTTTTCGCGTGCAAAGATTTGGATCAGCTTCATACCGGAAATATGTTCGGACAGGAAGGTGTTTAGCTCTGTGATTTTATTTCTTGTGATCTGGTAAGCTTTTCTGGAGAGATGCCGGAAAACAAAAGTCAGGATTGCAACCAGAGGTAAAAGCAGGAAGGATATACCTGCCATTTTCACATTGATTGAGAGCATGACAACAGCGTAACCAATAATCTTAACAACGTTTTTAAAAAGTTTCACAAGAATGGTGGAAAACAGTTCGTTGACTGCTTCAGTATCGTTAGATACACGTGTTACGAGCTTGCCAACCGGTGTTGTATTGAAAAAAGAAAGTGACAGGCTGTGTATATGTGTAAATGTTTCTTCACGCAGTTTGTACACGATCTGCTGCCCCATCTTCTGTAAAAGCCAGGTGTCGGCAAGGTTCAGGAAAAATCCGCTAAAAAGCAGCAGAAGAAACAGGATTCCGGCTTTTAAGATCCCCTTAAAATCATTTTGTCTTAAAACCTTCAGATCATTGGAAGTAAGCTTCTGTGCACCTTCTCTGACATAATTTTTTAAAACAGATGTATCGGCATTTTGTAGTGCAGTACATTCAGCGCGGGTGAGATTTTCTGCCATGTAATAGTGATCCTTCCAGAGAAAAATCTGATAAAAGGAAGCAGAATCCGCCTTAGATACTGCCTGGTCGCGCGACAGTACAAGACCGTTCCAGTTTACAGCGTCCGAAGCGGAAACGTCGGCTTCTACATACGGATGATAATAACCGTTGATATACTGGTCGATTGCATTTCCGATGATGATCGGGCGGTAAAGTTCCACAGCAATGATAAAGAGAACCAGGACAGTTGCCAGGGTCATTACCCATTTATGCGGTTTTAGATAACTTAAAAGTCGTTTCATCTTATGGCTACCTCCTGTTCTCCAATGGAAGCTTCCAACTGTTGCTTTTCAAACATATCTTTATAAATACCATTTTTCTGAATCAGTTCGGTGTGTGTTCCAAGCTCTTTCATTTCCCCGTTTTCAAGTACCATGATCAGATCGGCATGCTGTACCGTGGAAATTCGGTGTGCGATCAGGATTGTTGTTTTTCCTTTACGATCGTCCCTGAGATTATGTAGGATATGTTCTTCTGTATCGGTGTCGACAGCGGAAAGGGAGTCATCAAGGATCAGGATCGGTGCATTTTTTATCAGGGCGCGGGCGATGGAGCTGCGCTGTTTCTGACCGCCGGAAAGCGTAACGCCACGTTCGCCGACGATCGTATCATAGTTGTCCGGAAAATTTGCAATATTATCGTGAATGCAGGCTGATTTTGCTGCGGCGATAATACGGCTCATATCCTGTGATTTTGTACCGAATGCAATATTTGCTTTCAGAGTATCGGAAAAAAGAAAATTATCCTGTGGTACATAAGCAATATTTTCACGCAGAGTTTTCAGCGGAATTGTGTTGATATCATGGTCATCCAGATAAATCATGCCTGGCTCGGTGTTGTAAAGCCGGAGCAGGAGATTGACCAGAGTGGACTTTCCGTTGCCGGTGCGCCCGATGATGGCAAGGGTTGTCCCGAATGGGATGTCCAGATTGATATCATGCAGTACCGGAGAAGTATTTCCAAGGTGCGTAAAGGTCAGGTGATCAAAACGGATATCCCCGTGCAGGGTATCTAAAGTTGTGACAGAAGCAGTATCTTTTACATTTGTCTGTGCTTCCAGGATTTCCTGTACACGGCGGATGGATGCAGTTCCCTGGGAAAACATGACGGCAGCTTCGGAACAGGCGAGCATCGGCCATACCAGCATATTGACATACTGATTGAAAGCTACGAAGCGTCCGAGTGTAATCTGTCCGATCAGGGCGAGGTATCCCCCATAAAGGAGTGAGGCAAGACTGGAAAATCCGATGATCACATCCAGAAGCGGGATCAGGATGGCTTCCAGCTTTGCGATGCGCATACTTTTATCCATGGTATCCTGGTTCTTTTTGGAAAAAGAAAGGATTTCTGCCTGCTTGCGAACAAAGGCCTTGATCACACGGATCCCGGAGAAGCTTTCCTGTACAAAGTCGGCAAGATTGGAAACACTGTCCTGACGTTCGGTGTAGAGGTCATCTAGTACCTTTCCATAATGCATATAGCCGAGGCAGATGATGACCATCGGGATCAGTGCCAGAAGGGTCAGTTTTATATTGACATAATACATCATCTGGCAGACGACCAGGAGCGTCATGACTACGGAATCAAAGATGCAGATGACAGCAGGGCCAAGTGCCATGCGGACCGCATTTAAGTCACTGGTAAACCGGGTCATCAGATCACCTGTTTTGTGGCTGTTGTAGTATTCCACATCCATAGTTTCCAGATGGGAAAACATTTCATTACGCAGTTCACGCTCGATAATACGTGCGGTTCCAAAAAGAAAATAACGCCACAAAAAACGGCCGACTGCAAGCAGAAGACCAATCAGAAAGATCCCAAGAAGACAGGTACGAATGGAACTCCAGGTAATGCTGCGCGCGGTAAGACCATCGGTAATGATACCGGTAAGTTTTGGAATAAATACACTTGCCGCATCTACAGCAAAAAGAGTAAGGATTCCGGCAATATAGCGATATTTGTATCGCCTGACATATTGCATGATAAAGGGCAGTGGTTTCATATCAATGCCTCCTGAAAATGATAATTTTTTTCTATATAAACTATTATAGAGGATAGAATCTGGGGTGTCAAAGATTCCGTCAAATAAACGGGAAATACTTTGTGAAACAGGGGAAATTTCGTGAAAACGACAATTGCAATTTAAGATACATTTTTCTATAATGACGAAAGGTAAAATGTTAATAAGATAAACAGAGGGAATATATGAAAACATTACAGAAAGATTTGACGACCGGGAATCCGGGAAAAATTATTTTTAATTTCACACTGCCGATCTTCATTGGAAATGTATTTCAGCAGTTCTACAGTATGGCAGATACGATTATCGTAGGAAAGTTCGTGGGAACCAAAGCACTTGCGGCTGTTGGAAGTACGGGAACGATCATGTTTCTGATCAATGGATTTATTCTGGGAATGACGGCAGGATTTACCGTACTTACGGCACAGAAATTTGGCGCGGGTGATATGAAAGCAATGCGCAAGACTGTAGGAAATGCCGCGATTCTGGCGATTATTATGTCTCTTATTATGACTGTGCTCGGAATGATGGCAATGAAACCGCTTCTTGGGATTATGAAGACACCGGATGATATTTTCAAGGATGCCTATGCGTATATTATGGTAATCTGTGGTGGAATTGCGGCGCAGATGCTATATAACTTTTTATCCAGTGTCTTGCGGGCACTTGGTAACAGCAAGGTTCCGCTATATTTCCTGATTCTTGCGGCGTTGCTCAACATTGTGCTGGATATGGTATTTATCATTGCATTTCACATGGGCGCAGCCGGTGCGGCATGGGCGACCGTGATTTCACAGGGGATTTCGGGAATCCTGTGTCTGGTATATATTGTGAAGGCGGTTCCGATCCTGCATTTACATAAGGAGGACTGGCGTCCGAGCGGACATCTGCTGAAGATCCAGCTTGCAGTCGGAATCCCGATGGCTCTTCAATATTCGATCACAGCGATCGGAACCATGATGGTACAGACTGCCCTGAATCTGCTTGGCTCCACACAGGTAGCAGCATTTACCGCAGCGAATAAGATCGAGCAGATCGTGACGCAGGCATATGTTGCGATGGGAACCACGATGGCAACCTATTGCGCACAGAATATTGGAGCGGGTAAGATCAAAAGGATCCGTCAGGGATTTAAGTCAATTACGATCATGGGAAGTATCTATTCAGTCGTAGTTGCGGCGATCATTATGACGGTTGGGAAATATATGACGTATCTGTTCTTGTCTGGGGATCTGACAGAAATTATGCATTCCGTGGATATTTACCTGAAATGCGTCGGTACTTTCTTTATTCCGCTTACCGTTGTAAATGTTTACCGGAATGGAATCCAGGGAATGGGATATGGACTGCTCCCGATGATGGCTGGTGTGGCTGAGTTGGTTGGCAGGGGCGTTGTTGCCATGATCGCGGCAGGGCAGAAGAGTTATTTTGGAGTATGCATGGCAAGTCCGGCGGCATGGATCCTGGCAAGTGCGTTGCTGATCGTGATGTATTATTATGTGATCCATCAGAATGAGAAGCGGTTTGCGAAGTATGCGGATGAGGAATAGAAAAGTTTTCTTTATAAAGCAAACGGAATGAATAACAGCTCCGGCGAATATACTTTTTAGTAAAGTGGTTCGCCAGGAGCTGTTTTTATGCGCCTTTTTTTATACATATCTGACTTTATAGTCCCTTTTATGATTTTGTCCATTCTTATATATGGAATTTTTGCAGGAGTGAATGTATATGATACTTTTATTCAGGGAGCAAAGCGTGGATTTTGGACGGTCGTGCGGCTGATGCCGACGTTGATCGGATTGATGGCGGCAGTGGGGATTTTGCGTGCATCGGGTTTTCTGGAATTTATATCGGAAATAATTGGAAATGTGACGGAGCAGATTGGATTTCCGGGGGCATTGGTTCCGCTTACGATTGTGAAAATGTTTTCGTCCTCTGCCGCAACGGGATTATTGCTTGATATCTATAAGGAATTTGGAACGGATTCGAGAAACGGAATGATCGCTTCAATTTCGATGGCGTGTACGGAAACGATTTTCTATACGATGTCTGTGTATTTTATGTCAGCAAAGGTGAAAAAAACCAGGTATACTCTTGCCGGAGCACTTATTGCAACATTTGCAGGGCTTGCAGCGAGTGTGTGGCTGGCGGCACTTGTATAAATAAAAGTTGTATATAAAAATTATCGAATGTTGTATTCAGATTTTTTTGAAAAATGTATATATCGCACAATAAAAATGACTACAATTAACAAAAAATGTGCAAAATCTTGACAAAGAATGGAGAGAAACATAGAATATAGTCTATAGATGGTTCGAATCCAATTTTTATACGAAAAGGAGCAAAACATGAACGCAGCAGAAATTATTAAAAAAGATTTGGATGCAATTTATATTGGGAATCTGAGTACGGTAGATGACAATCTTACACTCCCGGAGAACGGAAAATACGGTGCTCAATTTACCTGGGAGACAGGGGAAGAAAGATTTATTGACAATACAGGAAAGGTACATCGTCCGCTGCATGGTATGGGAAACCGTAAAGTTACACTGACGGTTACCGCAACATATGAAGGACGTAGTGAGTCAAGAGAATATGTGGCGACCGTATTGCAGGAAGCAAAAGAGAATATCGTAAAAGGAGTACGTAAAGTCGTCCTTAATGCACTGGTCGGTGAAGAAGCACATCTTCCGTCTGTTGTGATCGTATATACAGAAGATGGACGCCGCATGACAATGCCGGTGAAATGGAATACATATGAGCCGGCAAAAGAAGAGACAGTGGTTGCAGTTACAGGTGTGATCGATGGAACAGAAAAGGAAGCATCTGCAGAGATTCATTATAAAAAGGAAATAGTACCAGTAAAAGGACCGGAGAAAAAAGTGGGTTATTTTCCACTTGGACAGGTTCGGTTGAAAGAAGGAACTCTTTATTATAAATACCAGAAGCTGATGGAAGAATATCTTCTTGGAATTGACGATGACCAGATGCTTTATAATTTCCGCAAAGCGACCGGACTGGATACAAAAGGGGCACCTCCGATGACCGGTTGGGATGAGGAAAGCTGCAAACTGAAAGGGCACACGACAGGACATTATCTGTCAGGTATTGCACTTGCATTTGCGGCAACCGGCAATCCAAAATTTTTAGATAAAGTCAATTACATGGTAGCAGAGCTGAAAAAGTGCCAGGATGCATTTGCGGAAACCGGCAAATATCACAGAGGATTTTTAAGTGCATACTCAGAGGAACAGTTCGATCTTCTGGAAGTATATACCAAGTATCCGGAAATCTGGGCTCCGTATTATACTTTGGATAAGATTATGTCCGGATTATATGATTGTCATGTACTTGCCGGAAATGAGACGGCAAAAGAGATTCTGGACTTGATGGGAGACTGGGTATATGACAGACTTTCCCGTCTGCCAAAAGAAACACTGGATAAAATGTGGGCAATGTATATTGCAGGTGAGTTTGGTGGTATGCTTGGAATAATGGTAAAAGTCTATGAGCTGACCGGAAAAGAAAATCATCTGAAGGTTGCAAAACTTTTTGAAAATGAAAAGTTATTCTATCCGATGGAAGAAGAATGCGATACATTGGAGGATATGCATGCAAACCAGCATATTCCGCAGATTATCGGTGCAATGGATCTGTATCGGGCAACTGGTGATGAGATTTATTGGGAAATCGGAAAGAATTTCTGGAATATCGTGACTGGTGGACATACATATTGTATCGGTGGGGTTGGTGAGACTGAGATGTTCCATCGTGCAAATACAACGTGTTCTTATCTTACGGATAAGGCTGCTGAAAGCTGTGCAAGTTATAATATGCTGCGCCTGACCAGTCAGTTATTTGAATATACGCGAAGCGGCAATCTGATGGATTATTATGATAATACGCTGAGAAATCATATCCTGACATCAAGTAGTCATAAATGTGATGGTGGAACGACTTATTTTCTTCCACTTGGTCCGGGTGGCAGAAAAGAATTCTTCCTTTCAGAGAATTCCTGCTGTCATGGAACCGGTATGGAGAGCAGATTCCGCTATATGGAAAATATTTATGCGCAGGATGAAGATGCGCTTTACATTAACCTTCTTGTAGATTCCGTGCTGACGGACGAAAATGGAAAAACGATGATCGAACTTCAGAGTGTGGATGAAGAAGGTGTAATGGAAATCCGTTGCCAAAAGGATCAGAAAAAAGTTCTTAAAATCCATATTCCGGCATGGGGACAGAAGGATTTTAATGTGTCTGTAAATGGAAAAGTTCTTGCAGATACAGCACTTCATGATGGTTATATGGTAATTGATGCAGATCCGAAAGCCGGAGATGTGATCCGACTGGAACTTCCGATGGAATTCCGTGTGTTGGATAACAAGTCTGATGCGGCATTTGTCAATCTTGCATATGGGCCATATATTCTTGCGGCACTTTCAGAGGAAAAAGAATTCCTTACAGCACCGGCGGTAGAAGAAATTCATAGGGTTGATGGAAAATTACAGTTTGAAGCGAATGGAATGAAGATGATCCCTCTTCCAAAAGTAGATATGGAAGCTTATCATGTATATTTTCATAAAGAATAAAAATAAGAAATAAAAAGCAGGAGTGTGCAGTTAAAAAATGTACACTCCTATTTTTTAGTCATATCAATTATATCATACTTTTGCGAAGATAAGAGATTTAAATAAAATCTTCTTGACGGATTCTGCAAAACAGTGGATAATATTGCACAGTAATCACATGTGACAAGACAGTAGATTATACACTAAAAGAATGACAGGAGCAGGAGAAAGTTATGAAAGAGTTTCTAAGAAAGAAAAATATTATCTTTTCAGCGAAGCGATACGGAATCGATGCGCTTGGTGCAATGGCGCAGGGACTGTTTGCATCGCTTCTGATCGGTACGATCATCAGCACACTCGGAGAACAGCTTGGTATAGGAATCCTTGTAACAGTAGGCGGTTATGCGAAAGGAGCAACCGGAGCTGCGATGGCAATCTCGATCGGAGTAGCACTTCAATGTCCGCCACTTGTATTATTTTCACTGGCGGCAGTCGGAATGGCAGCAAATGAACTTGGGGGTGCCGGAGGACCTCTTGCGGTTTTGGTCGTTACGATTTTTGCAGCAGAATTTGGAAAACTGGTTTCAAAAGAAACAAAAATAGATATTATTGTGACACCATTTGTGACGATCTGTGTGGGGGTTCTGCTTTCACTGGGATGTGCACCGGCGATCGGAGCAGCGGCAAGTACCGTAGGAACTGCGATCATGTGGGCGACTGAATTACAGCCATTTTTCATGGGAATTATCGTATCTGTGATTGTTGGTATTGCGCTGACACTTCCAATCAGCAGTGCAGCAATCTGTGCGGCACTTTCACTTACCGGGCTTGCAGGAGGTGCTGCTGTAGCCGGCTGCTGTGCACAGATGGTTGGTTTTGCGGTTATGAGTTTTAAGGAAAATAAATGGGGTGGTCTTTTTGCACAGGGAATAGGAACCTCGATGCTCCAGATGGGAAACATTGTGAGAAATCCGAGAATCTGGCTTCCGCCGACACTGGC
>UMAC01035765.1_pt1 | contig 13981 bp, 18 predicted proteins | sample 1963591 | NCBI WGS metagenome assembly UMAC01 (sample SAMEA4835904, study PRJEB28245) | human gut metagenome | biome: gut microbiome; material: fecal sample | place: Denmark | collected 2008
CTGAAACCAGCCTCCTTCAGCATTCCCTGCACAATAGGCACATCTTTGTCGCCGTTTATCTTATTCCAAGCCTTGTCCTGCTGTTCGCCCAGCCCAATAACAATAGCTCTCTTTGTCTGTGCTGTAACGGACAAAGAGAGCAATAAAAAAAGGTATATGATTAATCTTGCTTTCATCCTATGGAAATAATAAGACAAAGTTAGCAATTTATTTTTGTTTAAAGCATAACATGAGCATTATTTGATGTATCTTTGCAACGTAGGCTTCAGGTCATCATGCTTGGAATAGTCAAACATCAGACAACGGTTGGCGTCCTTGAATGGTATGACTGCATGATATTCGCCAGCGGCAAAACAATCAATCTGATAAGGATGATACGTCAGAACGATACCCTCCGGCAACACAGCAAAGTGAGTCAAAGGGAAATCTCGTTCTGTGAAAGCCTCCTCGTTATAGCCTTTCCATCCTGCCCATTCATCGCAAGAATAATTATGTACAAGTAATGACCGCATAACATCATCCATACCGCCAGTATCAATCATAGGACAATGGAAAGAGAATATGTTATTCGTAAAACTCTCCCACGAGCTTTCATGTTCATAGCAGAAATCATATTCCTTCTTCAGACTCTTCAGGACAAGATGACGGAACCGTTGCATCATGGTAGGTTTCACGGAATTGTTGACATCGATCAATACTCCTCTTCGCTTGTCGTATGTGATGTAATACTCTCGAGGAAGGTCGTGAATTCCGCCATTGTAAAGGCTTGCCCAATAATAATATGTGGTGTAGTCATCACAATCAGCCACCTTTCTCACTTTTATGTCACAGGTCATTCTGACCATCAATGTGTCTTCATATTGATATTCAGCCCGACAGAGTTTCTCCCACAATACGCCATATTCATCCAAGGAATGCTGTATTTCTTTCAGCGACGTACACTTTCCGACCGGGATTTCCCTATTGTATTCCAACTGATAGAAAGCATCGTCCGTGATGGCAGCCATCATCCATTCACGGATGGCTTTATCAGACTCTGCATTACCTTTCGGAACATCCAGATCCACGCTAAATCCTGCATACACCCTTTCGTACTTGTTTCTTGGTTCGATGTAGTAGTTCTTCGTAAAACGTCCTATAGAAGCATCCGCTTTACAGCTTGTCTTCTTTGCATTATACAGCTCAGTGAAAGAGACTTCCTTTGACTGTGCACCGGCAATAAGTGTCAGCATTCCGTTTTTCTTCGACTTGCGACAATATACCTTATCCTGTAGTCCGACACATTTTCCATCAGAGAAGCAAAGCGTATCTGAACTTCCGAAAAGGCACAGATCCTTCCATTTGCCAATATAATAAAGCCAGGAAGCGTCGCATGGTGGCGAGAACAATATCTTTTTAGCCTTAATGTCATAGACGTTATTGTCGTCAATGCCCACATAGTTGACAGTATTACGAATGGGAGCGATGCTATTGGCTTCGATTAGCGGATAATAAAAGCCATTACGCTCATACTTCAGGAGATAGCATGGAGCATCCTCTTCTGGATGTTCATTGTTCAGAATCACAAACAGACTGTCACTTATCCACTTTCGTATCTTGAACGTATCACCATCCAAAACGATGACGTCTCCAATAAGCTCACCTCTCACTCCAACTCCCAAGCGCAATCCATTACAGCCGGTAAGGGCAGCAAGTGTAAGGATTATAAACAGCAGTTTCTTCATAACGATTCCCCTAATTCGTGTCGGGCGCAACTTCCGAGTTTGTTATCTTATTCTGGGCATTCTTCCCGATATGCCATCCGTCGCACCATGCACATTTATATACAGAGAAATGCACACCATGCTTCTTACCCATAGCCTCAGCAGCTCTTAATGCCACCTTCTTATTCGGATAAGGAATCTTGGGTTTTCCGCTACGACGAGAAATATGGCTGTATTTGCTGAATATCCCAAAAGCATTGTGCGTGACAAAAACATTTCGCCACGCACCCTTCCTTGTCAACTGATTCCAAATTGCAAGAATACAGTTCCTAAAACTTATTCTAAGTTCATCCATTATTTAAACTTTGTTGTCCTGCCTCTCAAGCCCTATGAAAGAAGTTGAGAGCTTGCCTTGCTCGTTAATGACTTGTTTCCTTCGCTTGAACTCCTCAATGGGCATCGGCTCCTTGCCATCTCTCTCCGTGAGCTTGTCATAGAAGGCATTAAGCACTCGCAATATCTTAGATGTGTCGTGTCCGCTTTCCCTAAGGTAGCCACGCAGAGTCGGCGGCTCTATTCCTTTGTCCGCACCATAAAACACCCAATAGGTGCTAAGGGCAATGTCGGTACGATGAAGCCCCATAGCACAGGCGATATAGAAACCGCCTCGATCGATGCGCTCACAAAACTCAGGAAACAACGCCACCATACTCTCAACAACATCGGCACGGTTGTCCACAGGGTAATAGAAATACTCCATGCCGTACTCTTTGCAAAGATTCTGCATGCGAAGGTTAATGCCATCATTGCGAAGGTCAATGATGGTATGCACGCCTGCTTCCTTGATGACAGGCCAAGCATATACCTGACTGCGCGACGACATCGTCTTCCCTCTCACCCCACCGTATGCAGGGTGGATGTCAGGAATGTTGAGCTTCAGAATTCTGTTGATGTCCATAATGCAATCATTGCCATATTGTTTACATATAGTTCAACGTCCTCAAGTCATATTTCCCTTTATAGAACTTATCAAGAACCTCTTGGAAAACATCATTGGGAGAAACAGCGTCAAACAGGGTCATGCAAGAACGGACCTTCATTGCGTCAAGTCCGCCAAATATCTCAACAGCATCCTTATCCGTATGTATCAGCAAGGCCTTCGTGATTGCTCTCAGCCGTTCGTTCAGAACAAGATGATTCAGATAAGCCTCAGCCTCATCGTACCCGCTGATACCATAATACTTTGCATTATAGCTGTGTCCGAGGATGGCCAGTTGCGGGAATATATACCATATCCAATGCGAACGCTTTCGTCCGTCTTTCACTTCCTGCAATGCCAGTTGATAACAGTGTGACTGTGCGTCCAAGAAGCGTTGCAGATTGAAGACCTCATTGTCTTCAAGAGATTCTATATGATTGGGAGTAAATCTATCTTTCATAACTCTTTCCTTGTTATTTATACGACATATTATAGCCGTTACAAAATGTTATACTTTTATGATATAGAGTGAGAAGAAGTAACCATTCTATCATGAGAATTCCTGCATCTTGCCATATATCCTGTCCAAAATCAAGGTAGCAACAATGGGCTGAGCCAAGAGAATAATAGCAACTAAGATCATAACTTCAGTTTTACATAATTGTCAAGATACATATATTCAACACTTGCATTTGTAAAAATAGAATGTAACACATCATTATTCCTTTCTATTGTATCTATTGTACAATCCGGGATGTAAAGATTCTCTATCTTAGCACCCTTGAATTGCCTTCCATACTCACTTCTCAAACTTTTCCTGTAAATCTTCAATGTTCCGATCCTGCTGTTTCCAAACACATATCCGCCCAACAGCTCAACATTTTCAGGAATGCAAACCTTCGGCAAAACACATCTGTTGAAAACGCCTGATAATATTCCAACATCTAATTTCTGCCCTATTCCAACAAGCGACCAAGGCAAGCTTAATTTTTCTTTCACCTCGATATTGTTAAAAAGGCCATCTGCTATGTATCTTACATCTTTCTCGTCAGCAGGTATGATAAGATGTTTAAGAACCAACATTCCATTCTCTTTTGATACGATATTGTCAGGTGAAGGCTCAAAACATATCAATGTGCCAAATTTACATACAAACTTGCCGCTTTGTGTCCAGATATACATATCCGATGTATATTTGCCGTCAGTTATAAGTTTGTTTTTGTAAGCCAACTTTTCTTTTATGGTAGGCAGACTATCCATATAATCCTGATCTTCTTGTTTAAAGATATATTTACCTCCGTAAGGTTTGTACTTTCTTCATCGTAAGATAAGGAAAACCATATGGATAGGCATTTATATACCTTGCCATCCATTGAAGTTGTTCCAAGCTGTCATTGTCGCCATACTCACTGACAATACATCCTGTACACAGGTCATCAGCTATAGCAATAATGACATCCGCCAATTCCAAGTTATCCTTATAATACTGAGGGATAGATACCAATCCACAAGCGGCTCCCATTATGTTTCCACAGATCGCACCTGTAGAATCGCTATCACCATCATGATTGACAGCAGCAACTACAGCGTCCTCAAAGTTTCCCCAATGGCGCAAAGAACAATATATTGCTATGGCAAGAGCTTCGTCACCAGTCCAACCTTCCCCGATAATTCTAATGTTGTTATAGTCAGCCCCGTCCCCTTTTGCCAATTCCATTGCAGTACTGATTGTTCTGCCGAGTTCTATGGCATAACTATCACCATTAAAATCCGTCAACAATGCAGTACTGGCATTACGCACAATTTCCTCGAATGTTGTTTCTGTCAAGTCTTCACTGCAATCCACAATATCACGTATTATACATGCAAGTATTCCTGCAGGAAGATAGCCCAAAGGATGCTTATGTGTAATGGCAGCACAGTCGCACGCAATGTCTATTGTCTCCTTTCCACGAGCCACCCCACTTAACAAGCCAATAGGAGCAGCTCGCATTACACCTCCACAACCTTTACTGTTGTTACTTACCGCTTTTTGCTCTCTTAATGCCGTAAGAGCAGACAAACATGTGTTTCCAGGTGCACGACGAGAGTTGAGTGCTGAGATATTACGAATCCAGCACATATGCCACTCGTCCTCCAATGGAAGCTCCATTTGGGTCTGCAGCCATTCATCATAAGCCATGGCTACATAGTTGAACAGATCAGACCCAATGCCACGCATACAGAATCTGGTAATACCATACAACAATCCATTTGCTGTAAACAAAGTCATTTGGGTATCATCAGAAATCTCTGCCACTCCGTTATTGTTCAATACAAATCGAGTAATTCCATTCTCTCCAAACATGGATTTAATGTTGGAATATGATGCGAACTCAACTGGATAGCCAAGAGCATCACCTATAGCCCCACCGATAAGTGAGCCACGTATCTTATCTTTTCTTGATAAATTCATCTCCAAAGGTTTATATGTCCGATTAATCGTAATACATTGTCTTCTTCCTCTCCGTCGTCAAACATCGGATAAGCCTCGATTCTCCCCAATGCAAGATTTAGAAGATACCCCTCGTATTCATAGCCTTCAGAACTGCTCCAATAAGTAGATTCTGAATTAAGCCCGTATCTTCCCAGATTGTTGATAGCCGTTTTGCTGTCAAAATCTCCCCACTCTTGTATACGGTCGCACATATCCGGTGCGCTTTCTTCAAAGACATCCGTCTTTCCCAAATTTCGGATGATAGCATTCCATTCTGCCAAAGTCGGTACACTCCATCGTATATGCTTGTTGTTATATTGCCGATTAAAATCCTCTGCAATTTCTAAAATCTCTTGCAAGCTATGATAGCGTTTATGACAATATTCCACGTCGAAGAAAGGCAAGAAAAGAAGTTCCTTCTCAGTGCCACCGAAGACGACACCCAAGACTTGCTCCGACATAGTGTCGGTGACAACCCCATCCTTAGTTATGTATTTTCCTATGTATAACTAACGTAGGGTCTTATCGTTGATGAATCTTATAAAGGATGCGTAATCCCCCTTGAACAGATTAATGTCTATTCTGCCTCCATCATAGCCCTCAAGAACACCCTTGTCGGTTTTCTGCCATAAGTGCCAGTCGAAATTAGCAGGACCTTTCTCCGAATACTTGGCTATCCAGAAGTCGTACTTCTTCAGACGATAATCATTCAGGTATTCGTTACGGATATTCTCCCTTGTATATATTATCGGACGAACATGCATGGTAGACTCAATCTTCCTTAGCCACTGAAGAGTCTTCTCCACCAAAAATTCCTTGCCATATTCCTTTATCTCTGACACCACTTCAATGTCAAGAGCAGGAGGCATATCACCTGGTGTCCAGTTTGCCGTTTCCACAAAGTTCTTTATCTGCTCACCTATCGGACTACCCAAATGCAGAAAATGATACGCCCCTTTCAGTACGCCATGGCGTTCAGCCTCAATTGTACGAACACTATAAGTTTCGTCTTTTATAGTGGCACCTTCCGTAGCTTTCAGATAAACGAAAAACACAGGTTGCATATACTTCCTGTCCTTCGGTTTACCACTGTATACATTGCCGTCCTTATCACAATACAGAGCCAGATTGTCCCAATCAACATCCTTCTGATAATGAGAAAAGTCAACGCCATAGACACTTCCGCCTACACGATAGTTGACATCTGGTACGGCTTGAAACACACCTTTATCATACCTACCAAAGTCCATACTACCGTCCACCTTGACCGACCGTCCCAATCCTTGCTTGTTATTGTTATGCCAATTGCCTATGTACGTCTGTACAATATCGCACTCTGCCATCCCTTGCTTTCTCTTACCATCAATAAAGGCTTCAGAATACTCTATAATTCCGAAACCTTCATTGTTAAGTTCCTTATCAAAGCGTCCCCGGTATACAGAAGACGACGTAGTACGTTGTCCATAAGGCAACTCATCATTACGCCAGTTGCCTTCATACACAGTACTGTCAGCAGTGGTCAACCGTCCATACCCCTGCCTCATTTTGGTGCCTTTAATGACCGAACCGTCATAACGACTACCGTCCGCAAGCACCAACCCCGCAACTTCCACAAGCTGCAGTTCTTCCTCATCAACCGTCTCCTTACTCAGCCTGTCGAACAACGGCGAAGGCACCAGCAAGCCAATAATAAACGAAACGATTGGAAGACTATACATAAGTATCTTCTTCCAATCAAAATCCGAACGAATCAGACCTCTAAACTTATCTATTAACATATAATGCTTTCATTGTGCTCACTTATCGAAAAAGTTAAAAATCTTCACTGCTGTACATAATTCAATGTTTTAAAATCAGCAGCGAAGTTACTTATCTCTAATTTAAGCGATAATTTGAGTGCTTACAAAAATCATTCAAATTTACATGTTGACCGTACATGGTCTTCCACTTCTTCTAACGAGGTAAACGGTTTCCACATTTTTTCCCATATAACATAAAGTTTGAACTTTATTGTCTTCTTGTTGTTTTGCCAATATTTGTATAACACAAATAGTGAGACTATTGTAACAATAAACATAAATATGCCTACGACAATATAGACAATAATACCAGTAACAATTATGCTCAATAACCATTGCCACCATTCCTGATAGCCCATAATCCAAGCAAACAATCCACCAATGATAATGGATATTGTAATTATTATAACATTTGTTTTATCCATCGTATGCCGTTTATCTAAGGTTATTGGAGTAAAATACCAGATGTTGGTGATGTTCCATCATTATACTTGTCCCACCAAATAGAACAAAGAATTCCTAAAAAAGAACCACCACGTTTTGCCCCACGAGAATACGCAATACTCCTTAACGGTGAGTATTTATTAAATCGTAAATCTCTTCTCCGTATATGTCAGCTGCTTCCTTTATCGTTTTTTTAAACATGGTAAGGTAATATTAAGAGCAATGTATAAATTCACTAAAGACTCTCCAATTGTTGAAGCTTGTATTGTAGCTCGCTCAATTGTCTTTCATACTGATATCTTAGATTTACTTGTGACATATAAACTCTTCTGGATGATATGTCCGTGCCTCGGAGTTTCATTATTCGCTCGTCCCAATCGGCTCGTTCTATTTTTGCTTGCAGTTCTTGAATACTCTGACGCAACGCTGCTATTTTTCTTTGTTTAGCAGCCTCTTTATTAGAAGAATCTCCAGATGTACTATTGTAACCATATACAGTTCCTTCATTCGGCTGAAATGTAGAAGCTGAATTTGCTACATTTCTGAAAGGAACATAACAAGTTTGACATACGCCAGTGCCATGACAAACTTCACATGAAGATATTTCATGCGTATAGTTATTGGTGACAATACCTGTACCATTGCATTGCTTGCACTTGTGTGTACCATGACAGTCATGACACTCACCAGGAGCAGGCACATGTATGTTCAAAGTCCATTTGTTGTCTTTGCCTATTTGACCATTTTTATCCAAAACGGCAAAAGTATCACCTTGACACCAATCCCAACCAACCGTGTCCATATCAAAACGAAAAGACTTTTTGGCAGCTAATGACAATCGGGAAAATAGCATCGGTTGCTGTTGTCCTGTACCATCAATGATAGCCGCATCAAAAGTCTCACTCTGAAAGAGGTTCGTACAAGTCAATGTGAATGATATTGCTTTACGTCCTCCTTGACGCATACTCTGAATCCAATTAAATTGTCCTTTGAAGCTCATAGCTATACGTTTTAAAATGGATGTAAACCTGTTGGAGGACCACCGAAACGGGGCTTTCTTCTTGGAATATCGCAAGTTTGGCAAATACCTGTTCCTCCACAATTTGGGCAACTGACCTGTTCCCAAAGATGACGTGTGCCAGGAGGATTAACAAATCCTGTTCCTCTACAATGCCTACATTTATGTGTACCATGACATTCGGGACATTCGCCTGGACCATATTCCTTAAGTTGCAGTACCCATTTCTGAGTAACCTTGTTGCCAGCTTCTAAGATTGCAATATAATCCCCTTGACACCAATTCCAATCTATACTATCGTAGTTGAAAACGTATGTTTGTCCAGCTTTAAATTTCAAGTTACGATAGTACCAAGGTTGAGAACCGTCAGAAGGAAATATGCCTATATCTATCGTTTCGCCAAACATCAGGTTTGTGCACTTAAGCGAAAAACTAATAAAGATATGCCCACTTATCCTATTTGAGGTATATCGTGAAAAAGAACCTTTGAAACTCATAATGAAATATCCTCTAATGTTATCAACATCAATTCTTCTTTAGATGGATTTCTCTTACTAGAAGCCAAACGATTTGCCTGTTTCATAATGACCGTTTCGAACATATTACGTATATAACGTGCATTACCAAACTTGGAATCTTTATTGGCAATCTGCTCTCTAATGATACCTCCTACAGCGTTGAAAGCGTCCCTCGTAATTTTAAAATCGTTCTTGCTCAGATTGAAGACGAAAATCCGCAATAGTTCTTCGTAGCTATAATCGTCGAAGTGGATATATCTGTTAAAGCGTGATTGCAAACCAGGGTTGGAATCTATGAAATGCTGAATCTCATTGCTATAGCCTGCAAGAATTACAACAAGTCTATTTCTATCATCTTCCATCCTTTTTAGAAGTGTATTGATAGCTTCTTGTCCGAAATCTCCTTGTCCACCTTCTGCCAAAGTATATGCTTCATCAATGAAGAGAACTCCATCCAAAGCTTCATCAATTTTTGCATTCGTTTTAGTTGCAGTTTGTCCAACATACTCAGCGACGAGATCTGAACGTTGCACTTCCACAAGATGCCCTTTTTTCAGAATACCCAAATCCTTATAAATACCAGCCACAATTCTTGCCACTGTGGTCTTTCCTGTGCCAGGATTGCCTGAGAATACACAATGGTATGACACATTATTAGACTTTAGTCCCAGACGTTTGCGCTGCTCTTGAACAAGAACGAAATTGCGCAAGGAAGCTACTTCTTCTTTTACACGTGAAAGACCTATCATTTCATTTAGTTCTTTCATATGGTCTTCTTTATGACTTTGTGTGGCAGAATGCTTATTTACATTACTTCCATCAACTTGCCCTCTTGACAAAAAGAAATCACTGTTTGGTCGTTTGAATATGTCGAAAGGGCTTGATGGATTATTACAAAGCGAAGACTCTCTTGATTGATAATCTGTCAAGATTTCTTTTGCCAATATACATCCTAATTGGCTTGCCCTTGTGAGATATTCCATCGCTTTTGCTTTGTCCTGGACAAACGCGGCACCCATATATTGAATCTCTGCAAGAAAGACCATTGCATATATATTGTTCTGATGAATGCAAAGCTCTAACTGCTGAACAGCATTTGTTGTCAAAAGAAAGTTACCCGGTATATTAGTATCTTCACCTGTCACATGAATGATATACTGCAAGAGGTCTTTAGCATATTGCACATTTGCATTGGCTGCTTTACGCAGCCAAGCCAATCCTTGCTGTGTATCTTGCTTTACACCTCGTCCTTCATATTCAATGACACCGATGTATGCCATAGCCATGGCATCATTGGCAGTGACGTAAGACCATAATTGGTTGAGAGATTCTTGAGTCATAGTATTCGCGAATATAATATATATAGTTTATCTAAAGAAACTTAGAAATGGGTTAAGTTCTTTGTCCCACGCTTTGATGTCTCCTTTCAGATGCCTTGCTTCGGTTTGCAATTCTTCTACAAATTCACTTCTGTCAGTAGCAAACGTCACCGTCATGTGCATAAGAGTATCCAAGTAGCTAAACGAACTATAGAAATTCTCCAAATATGCGTATGCTATACCTTTTCCATAATAACTTATGGCACGGACATACTTCAAATCTTCATCTAAGACATAATCGAATTTTCGGATTGCTTTCTCAAGAGATTCCTGATTACCATCAGCCACAAATTGTTTTAGACATTGGAAACCACAAAACACCTCGTAATAATGTCTGTCCGTGTGTCCGACAGACATTTGCAATTCCACGAATAACGCATCAAGCCGCGGATTATACACAGCTTCCCGCATTTTCTTTTCAAATGTTTCCTTATCCATGAGACATATACATTCGTTCAACATTTTCAGACTGACGCCTTACGTATTCTTTCAAATACGATAAAGGCATCAGTCTTACATGAAAAATCATTTATCTTTAGGCTCCTTTAATGCCTCCACTACAGTTCTTCCCTTTTTGTACAGATAGTCGATTGCATCAATCACGTAATTAAGTCCTTTCTCAACCCACTTACCTACATTGTTGATAAGCTCGTCGAAGAAATTAGCGACCTTGGCGAAGACATCAGGAAGAACCTCACGCAACCATTCTTTAGCACCCTGCAAAACAGATCGAATCAAATCGGGGTCATTTGGATTTGCGTCTTTCCCCGCTTTTGTAACTTCATTAGCTGCACTCATTTCTACACTCACTGCTGCCACAATCTGCTCATGGCTCCATTCAGGATGCAGTTTTTTGTAATATTCATACTTCTCTTCCATAATTATAATCTTTAATATTGGTAACTTCCATTAAAATAGTTGACTATAAGTTTGAAGGCATATTTGATGCCTTGCTTAGCCCAATCAGGTAGGCTGTCGATAAGTTCGGTAAAGAAATCTGCAACCTTTTCGAATATTTCCGGCAAAGTTTCCAATAGCCATTGTCTTGCTTTATCTAATACCGTTCGAAGTAGGTCTTCCGTAAATGTGGAATCAGGACCAGCGGTTGTAACAACCTCGCTTCCAGACAGCATCACACTCACAGTTGTCCAAATTTGTTCATCCGACCAATCAGAGTGCTTTTCTTTTAGTTCTTTGAATAGTTGTTCTTTTTCCATATTGCTTTATTTTTACTTGAAAAAATCAATAATTTTGTTAAGCGTAACATTCACCGCATTTGCAAGCCAGTCTATAGCATCTTTAAAAAAATCCTTAACTTGCTGATAAATACGAGGAAAATCTGTCTCTATGAATTTCTGAGCTTTCACAAGTATTCTCAGATACAGGGCTTTTAGTTTCCCTTCGTCTTCCCTACCTTTATCAAACATCTGTTCCCCCATAGCTGTTATAACTATATACGCATAAGTCATAGCCTGTCCATGTGTCCATTCCGGATGAGCCCTCATCCCTGTATTATATGCATCCCTTCCAATTTGTGAAAGCTTGTTATATTCCTTTAATTCTTCTTGTGTCATAAACAATTATTTTTTAGGAATGTTTCTTATTCTTCTCCAATTTGGCTTTCCATTGATCATAACCAATGCAAGCCGCCCATATCCATCCTCGTTTACCTGCGTTTGTCACGGCCATCAGAAAACCTCCGAGATTGTATTCAAATACAGCAGAATAGAAGACCACCTGTTCTGGTTTCAAGGCATCCTTGTCATTCAACAATACCAGATTCTCCGATATCAGCTTTTCAAAGATATCTAAACGTTTCTTCTTGATACATTCCCATAGTTTCTCAGAAGGCTTGTTTTCCAAAGGATCCCATACCAATTCAGGATCATCAGGATCAATCGTCTGTCCTATAGTGTCAACTTTATTGACGGCTATTATCAAATTGTCTTTGATTGAGTTTTGGTTACAAATAGGCAATACGACATCCTTCAAAATACGACAATCATCACCAATATTGCGTGTGTTGGCTTTAATTATATATACTATTACATCACATTGAGGAAGAATCTCGGCATACATTTCCTCATACACCTTATCCCTCTTCCTGTTTTGCAACAGTCCTGGCATATCATAGATAGAAAGGTTAAATCCATCACGCATCGGGAAAACTTTCTCTATGATTTCAGTAGTGCCTTCTTGGATGTCGGAAACAGGCAAGTTCAAGCCAAAAACAGCGTTAAGAGTAGATGACTTGCCTACTCCTGACTGACCTATAACAGCCACCTTGAATGGTCTTCCTGTTATCTCCTCATCAAGTTTCCCCATCACTTTACTCTTGTCATTTTTTGATACCCCACCCTTGCTTAAAATGGCAGCAAGTAGTTTCTGTATCATAAACGAGTAGTGCTTAACATCCTCAAAGTCGGCTTCTTCTTTTATAATTTTCTTTTCCATAAATAAGAGTCTATTGATTTATCAATCTGTCTTTTAATGTGTCTATCCCATAGTTTCTTATAGCACATACAGGAATTATCTCAAACGGCAAGAATTCAATTCCATAATTTTCATCTCCAAAATTGCTTTGCAAAGTCTTTTTCCTTGCTTCAATTCTTTCCATGCAAGCATGTGATGGACGATTGGTATCTTTGTCCCATGCCTCATAAGCACTGTCTCCTGCCGTGCCTGTAGAATCAATGTGGTTTAGAGCTATTGTAAATTTCACATCCTTGTTCTTTAAGCATGGAGCCAAACTCTCCAACAAATCCTGCGATGTAGAATCAGTACGGTCTAAAGTCGTTACCAACACGATATGATCCGCCAGGGACACAGCTAAATCATAATAAGCCTGATAGCATGAGTTGGTAGAGAACTCACCTATACCTGGTGTGTCATACACGGTAATCAACCGTTCTTTATCAACTTCTTTGACAAGCGTTGTTACAGAATATAGTTCTTTTGTACATGACACAAGTGGATCCGTATTAAACGATGTATGGAACAGAGCATTGATCAGGCTGGATTTCCCAAATCCAGTCTGTCCCAAGACGCAAATGTTGTAAGTCTTTAATTCTCTCATAACATCAACTTTCAAATGGAACAACTATTCCTTTTATCACAATCTGCTTTTTCACATTTCCTTGATTGTCTTCAGAAGTATAGACCCAACAAGGAGATTCTACTTTATACTTGACATTCATCGTCAATTTTCCGCCATCAGGCAAGCTATAAGCCGACATATTGTCATTCGTAACACATGTAAAAGATCTGCATGTATCACTCTTAACCTGCCAAGATGCCAAAAGTTGTCTCCATTTGACCGAAGTTTCCCCAGCTGATACATACTTTTTCCACAAGCCTATCAAATCTGGATCATTAACAGTTACAATAGCCGCTGTCCAATGTTCCAATACAAAACCTTCTATAAGGGTTGGAAGAAGCTTTGAAAAATCTTCCAAATGGGATATAAAAGCTTTCTTTGCCTTAATTGGGTTAGGCTTAAATGGTGGGGGAGGTGGAGGGGGAGGAGGAACGGGACCAGGATCAGGATTTGGATCTGGTTTAGAGCCTGGTTTTTCTGGTCCTTTACTCTTAAATAGGAAAATGGCACCCACTACAAGAATGGATCCTCCTATCCATAAAAAATTTGTTAATGTACTAGTTTCCAT
>UMAC01070506.1_pt1 | contig 13965 bp, 14 predicted proteins | sample 1963591 | NCBI WGS metagenome assembly UMAC01 (sample SAMEA4835904, study PRJEB28245) | human gut metagenome | biome: gut microbiome; material: fecal sample | place: Denmark | collected 2008
ATCTGTAAAGCGTTTTAGACGTAAGGCCAACGATAATTAAAAATTCCTTTTTATTTATCATTATAAATAAGAGGTGGTTTTATTGACAATATTATTATATATCTTACTGGGAGTTCTTTTGATCACTGTGGGTACCACCTTATTGACTAGTGTTACTGAAATCATCAGCGCACTAACAGAACTCGTTAAAGTTAATATAAATGAAAGGATTGTTCGACACAATGTTACCATTAGTGAACTTAGTGAGTAGAAAACTCAAACTAGAACAATCGGATTCACTACCACAACCGAAGAGGACAATGAATATGTATAATGAATTTCGCTTCCCAACAGACACTTATTTTTATGATACTTGCTCTCTATTGTTGGGAGGAGAAGAGTTATTTGAGCAAGATACTAAGCCATTTTTAGTATCCTCTATTACACTTAAAGAGCTTGAAAGAATTAAGACAGCATCTAATAAAGACGCTGATGTAAAATATTCCGCTCGTCTCTTGTTACATCTATTTGAGAAATATCCAGATAGATATGAAGTAGTCCCGCATAAGATTTGTTACGAAAAAGTCATTCTTAAAAAGGGATTTGATATTACTGATGACACTAGAATCTTGTCTGATGCAATCGCGAGAGATAAGGATGAAGATATTGTATTCGTGACTAACGATCTTAGTCTTAAACATATCGCAAATCAATTTCTTGGTCACGGAATGATAGAAAGCGTGAATGAAGATGCTGATAACTATACAGGTTATGTAGAAGTAATCTTAGATGATAATGAGTTAAATGATTTCTATCAAAAGGCAGAGAATAACTTTGGTTTACTGCCAGGACAGTATCTCATTATTAAAGATAAAGACAATAAGATTGTAGACCTGCGGGTTTGGACAGGTGATGAATTCAAATATCTTGTTTCAAAGCCCATTAAATCTAAATGGTTTGGTAAGATTGTCCCGTATCAAGATGACATCTATCAAAAAATGTTATTTGATAGTTTACGAAATAATAAGTTGACTTTAGTAAAAGGCCCTGCTGGTAGCGGAAAAACTTATGTTTCTCTTGCTTATTTAATGGCAAAATTAGAAGCCGGAGAGCTAGATAAAATTATCGTATTTTGTAACACTATTGCCACAGCAAATTCTGCTAAATTGGGTTATTACCCTGGAACAAAAGATGAAAAACTACTAGATTCTCAGATCGGTAATCTGCTAAGTAGTAAATTTGGAGGCAGAGAAGCTGTTGAAAAAATGATTGCGGACGGCAAGCTAGTTCTTCTACCCTTTTCTGATATTCGTGGATATGATACAACAGGAATGAGTGCGGGTATCTATATTTCCGAAGCTCAAAATCTAGATCGCACACTTATGAAACTAGCTTTACAGCGAGTTGGCGAAGATTGTATCTGTATCATTGATGGTGACGAAAAAACCCAGGTAGATGACATTCATTTTTCTGGAGCTAATAACGGTATGAAACGTGTCTCTAAAATCTTTAGAGGACAAGACAGTTATGGTGAAGTCACTCTTAAGAATATCTATCGAAGCAAGATCGCGGCGATTGCTGATAAAATTTAATAGTTAAGCCAAGAGTTTGAAAAAAACTCTTGGCTTTAATTATATCCTTAGCAACAACTAAGATTTAATTAATTGTTACTAAGATAAAACTAAATAACTTAATTCACATTTGGAGGTGAACCATTAATGGAAATAAAATTTATTCCCGCTCATTCATCTAATTATTATAGTGGGCGTAGTGGTAACTCTATTCTATATATTGTAGTCCACTATACTGCGAATAACGGAGATACAGCCGCTGGTAATGGCAACTATTTCTCTGGAGCTAATCGTCAGGCTTCCGCACACTACTTTGTAGATGAAAACAGTATAGTTCAATCTGTGAAGGATTCAGATGGTGCTTGGCATTGCGGCGGCTCTTTAGAGTCTTCACACCATCCGTATCGAAATATCTGCACAAACCGAAATTCTATTGGCGTCGAGATGTGTAGCGATATTGTAAATGGTAAATATGTCATTACCGAAGCAACAGTAAATCGTACAGTTGAACTAGTAAAGATGTTAATGAAGAAGTATAATATTGCGGCAGACCATGTTATTAGACATTATGACGTAACTGGTAAGCGTTGTCCAGAACCTTGGGTACGCGATGAAAGCAAGTGGATTGATTTCAAAAAGCGTCTGACCGCAACTGTACCAATTAAAAAGGAGGAAGAAATTGTGACACAGGATCAATTTAATAAAATGATGGATACTTACCTTGCACAAAGAGATCTAAAGCCTATGACTTGGGAACAAGAGGCAATGAAATGGGCACAGGAGCAAGGTCTAATTAAAGGTAACGAAAAGGGTCAGTTGATGCCAAAAAGCTTCCTGACTCGCGGCGAATTCGTTACTGTATTGAAGCGCTATGCTGAAAAGCAAAACTAAATCAACTTAGCAAAAAAAGCATAGACAAAAATCTAAGAAAGAGTTTTCTAAATAGCTAATTTGCGATATTCGCTTGCTGTTATGGGTCGTAACTCTTTCTGGTATTTTGTTAGCGTTTTATTGCGTGCACTTAGGATATCTTGGGTCTTTACCTTGGATTAGTGCGTTAGTTGGTTTACCTTGGTCAGCTCATGGGATAGTTTGCTCATTCTATCTTAATATGAGTAAGTCAGATCATAAAAAGGGTGGGATTACCTACGATCTAGCTATGTATAATGCATAGTAGTAGATGACATACCCCTCTGATGAAGATTCAACGATCTAATAATAAAGCTCGATAGACTTTCGTCTATCGAGCTTTTATTTGTTTTTAATTTGATTTTTTATAAAAAATATGATATTATATATACAGAAAAGGAAAAGGAGAACTTAAAAATAAATGAAGTATTTGAGGTATTCGCTATGATTGTGATTTATACAGATGGTTCGACCTTGAAGAACGGCGATAAAAACGCCAAAGGCGGTTTCGGTGTTGTAGTTTGTGAAGCCGAACCGTATCAGGATCCAGAAACTTATAAGGTAATTGCCGCGTACTCAGAACGAGCTGAAGGCACTACAAACAATAGAATGGAAATGTCCGCTATCTTGTGGGCTATCAATAACTATGGAGCTAAAGATGGTGATTTCTTTGTTCCTGTTGTTTATAGTGACTCTATGTATTGCGTGAATAGTTTCACTAATTGGATTAAGAACTGGAAGGCAAATGGCTGGGTTCGCGCCGGCAACAAGCCGTTAGAAAACAAGGATTTAATTCTTGAATATGATAGACTTACATCAAAAGAAGGATTAAAAATAGATTTACGATATGTAAAAGGACATAATGGAACACTATTTAATGAGCTTGCTGATCAATTAGCCACGGGCAAAATTACTGAACAGCAAGTATTAGATATGTATGGAGGTTAAAGATGGGAAAACTATATGATGAGAAGTCCATTGAGTCACTCTCGCCTCTTGAATTTACAAGACTGCGGCCAGGTGTTTACGTCGGCAGTACTGAGTACTCTACTCAGCTGTTGATTGAGATTGTATCTAACGCAGTTGACGAATTTAAAGCAGGCCACGGCAATAAAATTAACGTGACTATTAAGAAAGATAATACTATTATCGTAGAAGATAATGGTCAGGGTTTTATTCCTAATGCCAAGCGAGACGATGGAAAGACCGTTCTTGAAGCATCTTTTAGCGTACTCAATACTTCTGGTAAGTATTCTGACGATGGTGTTTATGAAGGAACAGCTCTTGGCTTGAACGGTATCGGTAGTAAGCTGACCACTTATCTTTCTCATTGGCTCGAAGTAATCAGTCATAGAGATGGTAAGTATGAACATATCTGGTTCAAGGAAGGCGTCTTTGAAAAGCGTGAATGTGGTGCATGGGATAATAAGAATTATCCTTCTGGTACTCTTGTTCAGTGGCAGCCAAGTGAAGAGTTCTTCACTCATCCAGAAGTAGATATGAATACCATTCTCAATTTGTTTAAGGTAATTGCATGCTTGTGTCCTGGTCTTACTATCGAGCTAAATGTAGAAGGTAAGCCGCAGGTAATTTTCTCTTCTAAGAATGGTCTAATGGATCTTGTGGACGAGGCAGTACAGGGCAAGGAGATTTTAAAAAACCGTCTGAACTTCAACTTTTCTGATAACAAGAACAAGCTGGATTTAGTTCTGACCTACACAAATTCTTATTCCGCAACCATTGTTCCGTATGTAAATACTGGTCTTACAGATTCAGGTCCGCATATTACGCAGGTAAAGACTATTCTCACTAGAGAAATGAATAAGTTTTTCCGTGAGAAAGGTTGGCTGAAAGATAAGGACGAAAACCTCACGGGTGAAGATTGTCAAGAAGGCGTATATATCGCGTTCAACGTAACTGCGCCAGGTGTTGCATATGATGCGCAGACCAAGAGCAGAGTAGTTAAACTTGATATGAAGCCATTTACTTCGGCCATCGCTGAAGAGCTTCAGTATTGGCTTGCAGCGAATGAAAAAGATGTCAAGAAAATCGCGGATAAGGCTCTTAATGCGCGTAAGGCTAGAGAAGCAGCACGTAAAGCTCGTGACGCTGCTCGTGGTGTAAAGGGTAAGAAGGAAACTGGTTTAAAGGCAAAAATGCAAATCAGTAATAAGTTTATTGATTGCACGAATAAGAATCCCAAAAACCGCAATCTTCTGGTAGTAGAGGGCTTGTCTGCAGGCGCCTCCGCAGTAGAAGCCCGCAATCCGAAAACAGATTGTATCTATATGTTGCGTGGTAAAATCGTATCTCCGCTTAAAACTGCGGTAGAAAAAATTCTTGCCAACCAAGAGATGTCTGATATTGTACGCGTAATTGGCGCCGGATTTGGTTCTTCTTTTGATGTTAACAAGATGAATTTCGACAAGGTTGTTATTACTTCTGATGCAGATAGTGATGGCGCAGACATTGAGTTGCTGCTGATTACTTTCTTCTATACTTATATGCGTCCTCTTGTGGAAGCTGGTAAGCTATACAGAGCTGTAACTCCATTGTATATTATTCGTCATAAGGGAAATGAGTATTACTGTTACACAGAAGATGAACTGACTGAATGGAAGAATACTCATACCGGTTCATACGATCTGCTTCGCGCAAAGGGTCTTGGTGAGTTAAATCCTGAGGACTTGCAGAAAGTATGTTTTATGAATGAGAGATATAAACGTATTTCTATCTCTGATGCAGAGAAAACCACGGAATTGTTAAATATTCTCATGGGTAGTGCAGTGGAACCTCGTAAGCAGTATATCTATGATAATGCTAATGAATTAGGTTTCAATTTTGAGTAATAAGGAGTGATTTTATGAGTTTGATTACTGAAGTTGATATTCTTGATGAAGCGAAAGATAATTTCTTAACATATGCAGAAGAAGTCTTGACTGATCGAGCCATCCCTGCCGCAGAGGATGGACTCCTTAGCGCTCAACGAAAAATCTTGTGGACTATGGAAGATTACTTAAAAATGGATAGCAAGAGTAAGACAAAGAAGTGTAATGCTATCATTGGCTCTACGCTTGCGACTTCTTATTTCCATGGCGATATTGCTTGTTATGGCGTTCTTCGTAAGATGGCGCAGGAATTTCTTATGCGTTATCCTCTTGTTACAGGACAGGGACAGTTGGGTACGCAAGAGAGTAATGATATGTTCTCGTCTTCTCGTTATACTGAAGCTAAGCCATCTAAGTTTACTGATCTAATGATGAATGACTTTGCTAAGAAAGTTGTTCCAACAAAAGAAACTTATAATGGTGAATTCCAGGAGCCAATTATTCTCCCGTCGTTGTTCCCTAATGCTATCTGCAATGGCCGTCAAGCTATTGGTATTTCAATGGCACATAATTCCGCGCCACACAATCTTACTGAGGTATGTAACGCTGCGATTGCACTAATTGAAAAGGGCAATCTTTCTATTGATGAAGTATTGTCTTATATTCCCGGTCCAGATTTCCCTCTCGGCGGCACGGTTCTTAATATTAAGGATGTGCGGACTGCTTTTGCATCTGGCAAGTCTAATGTATCACTTAAAATTCAAGGTGATTACGAGATTGATGGGCAAGACATCATTTTTACAAGCATCCCTTATCGAACTTATCGTAACAAGATTAAAGAGCAGATCGAAAAGAATATTGATGTTCTGAGCGAGATGATTGACGACTTTGATGATGAGTCTAATATCGGTCAGAATAGACTGGTATTTCATATTAAAGATGGTGTTTCTGTATCTAAAGCCTTGAACAAGCTATTCCTGCTGACTGATTTGCAGTCTACACTATCTTACAATATGAATTACATTGTCAATGGTACACCTAAGTTATGTTCTATGGTGGATCTGCTGCGAGCTTATGTAGACCATCAGGAAAACGTGTTAATCAATGCGACAACCTTTGATAAAGAAAAAGCAGAAGCAAGAGCACATATCTTGGAAGGTCTAATTGCGGCAGTTGATAAAATTGACGATGTAATCGCGCTTATCAAGCAATCTGCTGGTCGCGCAGACGCCCGCACTAAGTTGATGGAATTTCTTACCGTTGATGAAGTGCAGGCAAATGCAATTCTTGATATGAAGCTCGGTAAATTAACACGCATTGACAAGGAAGAACTTGTAAATGAGTTGAAAGAAAAGAGAGCTTTTATCGAGGAGTGCGTCAACCTTTTAACTAATAAGGAAATCCGCAACCGAGTTCTTATCGAGAAAATCTCTAAGTTAAGAGATACTTATGGTGACGCTCGTAGAACTAAACTTCTCAATGTTGATATTCCTAAGCAGGAAAAAGAGATGATAGTAGTCGAACCGAAGGACTGCGTTGTAGTAGTTTCTAAAAAGAATACTATCAAGAGAATTGATGCTAAGAGTTTTAAAGCGCAGAAACGCAATACTGTTGGCGTTAAGACTGGAGATATTATTGTCTTTTCGCAGAGAACTAATACTCAGGATACTTTAATGGTATTCTCGTCTAAGGGTAAGATGTATCGTATACTGGTAGACAATATTCCAGAGGGTACTAATGCGTCTAATGGTGCGCCTATCTCTAGCTTAATTGAATTTGAGAATGGCGAAGTACCTATGGCATTTACTACTCTAACAAGAGATACAGATAAGAAATTTATTTTCTTTGCTACCAAAAATGGTACTATTAAAAAGGTTCCGTTAAATGAGTATGATAAAATGAAGCGTACTGGCATTATTGCAATTAGCTTCAAGGGCGATGATGAACTCGTAGATGTTACATTTATTAATCAAGAGCAGATGATTCTTGTAACTAAAAATGGTATGACCATTCGCTTTGGAACTGCGGAAATGCCCATTTCTTCTCGCACAGCGCAAGGTGTAAAGGGTATGAAACTAAATGATGGAGATAGTGTAATTGCGGCTTTACCGATCACAGATCCCGCAGACTATCTTGCTATTGTTTCTAAGAATGGCTTAGGCAAGAAAATTAAGATTGATGAACTTACACTCCAGAATCGTGGAGGTAAGGGTCTGATGTGCTATAAGGAAGAAATTGCAGGTGCGGAGATTATTAAGGAAACTGATAATCTCCTCATCAATGGCAATAAATCTTCTATTGTTATTAGTGGTAAGGATATTCCCACTCTTGGAAGAGCTTCTATGGGTAATATCATGCTGAAGAATAACGATCAGACTATCTCTATTACGCAAGTATAATAAGAAAGAATGGCTACGCCATTCTTTCTTTTATTGACTTTTCTTTTTAATTATTCTATTATATTCATATAAAAGAAAGGGTAATAACAATAAATGAGTTTTGATAAAGAAAAGATACATGAATTGTATCCCGAAGCAGAGGAGCTAATGATTGAGCCGATGCTTATTTGGAAGCTCCCAGCAGGCAAGAAATCTATGCTTTCTGAAGTATGCTCTAATGGAGAATACTTTCTTGAAGAAAAGATCGATGGAGCCTTTTATCAGTTTGTAAAAACCGAAAATCATTGTTATCTTTTTGGTCGCACTATAAGTAAATTATCTGGTATTCTTACAGAAAAAAGTGACAATGTACCTCACCTAAAAGAAGCATTGAACTGTCTTCCCGCAGGAACAATTCTCATTGGAGAAATTTATGTTCCCGGTGGTACATCGAAAGATACTGTAAGTATTATGGGCTGTCTTCCAACTCTTGCTATCAAGAGACAGAAAGACGCTCCAATTCATTACTATGTGCATGACATTATTGCATATGATAGTGTCAATCTTATTAACTCATCTGCGGATTTGCGCTATAAAATTCTTGCAGCAATTTGGAAGAAACATAATCTCAACCAGTATAGTTTCTTGAGACTTGCTACTCGTGTTGACGAAGATATGGAAGCTGAAATCTCTCGTATCTTAAAATCTGGCGGTGAGGGCGTAGTCTTAAAGAAGAAAGACTATCCATATAGTCCTGGTAAAAGACCCGCTTGGTCTACTATTAAAGTTAAACAGATGGATTCTATTGACCTAATTTGTACGGGTTTTTGCGATGCTACTAAAGAATATACTGGTAAGGAGCTAGAAACCTGGCCTTATTGGGAAGAGCGCGGTGAGCAAAACCAAGATGATGAATATACTTGGCTATTAAGCGAAGGTCAGTATTATGAAGATTATGTTCATAATCCTCATATTTATAGACCAGTAACCAAGCCTTATTTTCTTGGTTGGAAAACCGCAATTAGAATTGGCGCATACAATGATAAAGGTGAACTTATTGACTTAGGTACAGTTAGCTCTGGATTAACTGACGATAACAAAAGAGAGATGACTGAACATCCAGAATTATGGCTTGATAAGGTTGTAGCTCTTGATTGTATGCAAGTTGACAAGAAAGAACACACTCTGCGGCATCCTGTTTTCAAGTGTAAGAGAGATGATAAGGATGCGAAAGATTGCGTAATATCAGAAATTTTTTGTTGACTTAAAAAATATTTTCTGATATAATATATAATGTAATCAGGAAGCAATAGAAAAGTTAAAGGACAGATTATATGACCCGAAAACAGATGAAGAAGTTCGCGGACGAAATCTACAAATGCGAACTTATTCACCAAGATGAAAATGCTTCGAAAGAAGCAAAATCTCGTGCTGAAGCTAGAATCATATCTCTTACTAATCAAATTATGGCTCTACCAGACGGGATAAATGCTTTACTGGAAATTGATGCAATGATAGCATCGAAAAATAAATAAATGTATTAAGAGAGGAAAAATTATTATGATGAAGGAAAACACTCGTAAGGTTTTTGATTATCTGAAGGACAATGCTGGCAAGGATCTGACCGCGGCTGATATCGCTGAGGTTCTTGGTCTTGAGAAGCGCCAGGTTGATGGCATCTTTACATCTGCTCTACAGCGCAAGGATCTTGGCGTTCGTGAGCCGGCTGAGGTTGAGCTTGCCGATGGCTCCCATCAGAAGGTTAAGTATCTCCGCTTGACCGACAAGGGCATGGCTTTCGATCCTGACGCACAGGAGTAATAAATTGAGAGTCGGTAAGAGAATATCTCTTACCGACTTCTTTTAATTATGGTATATTTACTATTAGGTTTAATTATTGCTGCTTTGGCAGGATATACTGTCCACCTCCGCAATGATCGGCTTAAAGTAGTATCAATAAATAGAGAGCGATAGGCAGAAAATGAGCGCATTGAATCAGATATTGAACGACATAATCTAGATTTAATGTAGCTAAAAGCTAACATAGATTAGTAGAATGAAGTTATCAACTCTTTAATTGATACAGCTACTAAAATGCGGGAAAACGCAGAGCAGCAAGCAAAAGAGAGCGCAAAAACAATATATGCGCGAGAAACTGAAAAATTAGAAAAAGTCTATCAAGAGTTCGAACAGCAAAAGGAAAAAGAACTCGCGGAAATCGCCTAGTAGGTTCTAGTAGAACAAGACAAACTGGAGCAGTTAGAAGCTAAATAGTTAGCGTATATCCAAGCTCAATAGCGTCAAGAAGAGAGTGCTGCAAATTAGGACTATTATCGACTAACTATTGATGATTTAAGTGTTAATGATATAAGTCTATTACGAGAATTATAGACTCGTTTCTTCAAGAAAGAAGCTATTGATAAGCTAATCTGGGAAACTTATTATAAGCCATCTTATGATGCACTTATGAGTAAGTTATTTCCAAAAGCCTCTAAAGTCTGTGGTATCTATAAGATTACTAATCTAATCACTGGCTAGGCCTATATTGGCCAATCTGTTGATATTAAAGAACGTTTTAGGCAACATATTAAAACTTCTTTAGCTTACGGTCCAGCGACTAATAAGTTATATCAGGCAATGCAAAAATCCGGATAGCATAATTTCATGTTCGAAGTTTTGGAAGAAGTGCCTCGAGCTTAGTTGAATGAGCGAGAGACTTATTGGATTGAGTTCTATAAAACAAAAGATTATGGTCTAAATAGTACCAGAGGAGGCTCCTAATGTTTAAGGTAATTACAAATAGAGGAGCTGGTAAAACAGCTACCTTAATGCGATATGCTAATTAGCTTGCTAAAGAAAATCCCGACAAGCAAGTTTTATTTGTTGGTAATGCTCCTTCTTCTCAGGTAAAACGATTTATTACAGAAGTGGGACCGCTTCCATCAAACTTGGGATTTATTAGCTATTCATATTATATAGATAATTTTAGAGGCAAGAGATGCGTCGCCGTTGTAGATGATTTAGATTGTTGGTTAGCTAGCAATTTTAACGTCGTAGGCTATTCTAATACAGTGGGAGAATAATAATGCAAGTAAATAATGTAAAGATTTATGACCTTGAAGAGAGTCTAGTCGCGGCAGGCTATCCAATGCGCACGACCGCGGAAATGCGTGAAGCAACAGAGTAGGATGTAAAGCGTGGCACTAGACTATCAAAGGCAGCATCGAGTGGCAATGGTGCACATAATCAGTTTATGACTGGTATTAGAGTAGCTTTTGATTTAACCTGCTCTAATAAAATGTGGGTAGAGGCTGAGAGATACCGCTTCTTGGAGTTTGTAAGTTCTCAAAGTACAATGCACCGCATTACCAAGTTTGATGTGCGAGAGCAATATAATGAATATGTTGATCTTCGTGTTATTGATATTATGGAAGAGAAGATCACTCGTTATAACGCGCTTGATCAAGCAAGGGCGCAGGCTGTAAAGGACAATAAGGTTGCTCTTGTTGTCAAATTAACCGAACAGATGAAACGATTATATCTTGAAATTCTTTATACGAATCCCGCGGGATTTGAGCTTACTGCGCGCATGACCACGAATTATCGTTGCCTAAAGAATATTTATGTTCAGCGTCACGATCATCGTCTCCCCGAATGGAGAGAGTTCTGCAAGTGGATTGAAACTCTTCCGTACGCACAAGAGTTAATTCTTTGTGAAGCATGATGGATAGCGCTAGTTGACATAACTTCTTTTTTATTGTATTATATATACATAAGAAATAAAGGAAATGAATAAATGAATAATAAGTATAAGAGTTTTATTGAATATTTCGATTGGCTCATACAGAATTGTAAGGAGCCAGTAAATCTTCCTGATGAGGTTCAGGACGTCTATAATCTGTTGCGTGAGCAGCAAAATATGGAGAAGCCAATGTTCACAGAGAGTGGACTGGCAATTTTGGAATACTTACAGTCCTGTGATGCTACAAGTTGGAAAGCAAAAGATATTGCAGATGGAATGGTTATTTCATCTCGTAAGATCTCTGGAGCTATTCGAAAACTCGTAACTGATGGGTTTGTAGATAAATATGGCCAGAATCCTGTCATTTATAGCTTGACGGAAAAGGGTAAAAATTTTGATATTAACAGCTATAAAAACAATTTGAACGAGAACTAAAAGGAGAATAATAATGTCCAAGAAAATGAAAAATGAGTCTCATGTTGAAGGTTATGTTTACGAGCACAAGCTGGAAATGAAGAAGAGTGGTCCAAACTCTAAGAATCCTGGTACTGAATTTATTAGCGGTATTCTGAGTGTTGCGACAGATGATGAACTGCTCAATGTTGTGCAGACTCATTTCACTTATGTTACTGCGGTAACTGCCAAGGGTAAGCCCAACAACACTTTCAATGTTCTTCAGTCTATCATCAGTGGTAAGATTGGTTCTGTTATGGAACATGGTAAGGAAAATGCGGGTAAGGTTCGTATTGATACTGCCATTGGTCTGAATGAGTGGTATGATAAGGATGACAAGCTCGTCTCTATTCGTCGCAATGAGGGTGGTTTTGTTCATCAGGTACAGGAGCTGTGTGAGCCGAAGAGTCGCGCAACTTTCAACACTGATATGGTAATTACCAATGTTCGTCGCATTGAGGCAGATGAAGAGCGCAATACTCCGGAAAAGGTAATTGTTAAGGGTTGTGTATTTGATTTTCGTAATGCACTGCTTCCTGTTGAGTTCAGTGTTTACGAGCATTATGCTCCGGCAAAGGCACTTGATTACTTTGAAAATCTCGGTGCTTCTAGTAGCAATCCGGTATTTACTCGTGTTCAGGGTGTTCAGGTATCTCGAACTATTGTTCGTAAGATTGAGGAGGAAAATGCTTTTGGCGAGGCAATCGTCAAGGAAAGCCGTTCTTCTCAGCGTGATCTGGTAATCAACTGGGCGCAGCCAGAAATTTATGAGTGGGATAGTGAAGATACCCTGCTCGCATCCGAGTTTGCTGAAATGATTTCTAACCGTGAGGTTCACCTTGCTGAAATCAAGCGACGTCAGGATGAGTATCAGACTTCTCGCGGTAACGCATTGACCGGTGGCGCAACTAAGGCTGCGACTCCTGCGAAGGGCGACTACAACTTCTAATTGAATAAGGGGTAGTTAATCTACTCCTTTTAATTCCTCATTAAATAAAAGAATATATAAAGGAGAAAAATCATTTATGAGTTTGCTAGACCTTAAACCGCATGAAGTATCAAGAGATCTAAGAGGATATTCAGTTTTGTTCTATGGCACTCCTAAGTCTGGTAAGACTACGATTGCCAGCAAGTTTCCGGGAGCACTGCTTCTCGCTTTTGAGAAAGGTTATAATGCACTGCCAGGTGTATATGCCCAGCCGATCAATAGCTGGGGCGAATTTAAAAAGCTATTTACAGAGTTAAAAACTCCAGAAGTACAGGAAAAGTTTCAGACCATTGTTATCGACACCGCGGATATTGCTTACAGCTATTGCGAGAAGTATATTTGCAACCGCGAAGGCGTTGATACCATCGCCGACCTTGCTTATGGTAAGGGTTATTCCATGGTTGGTACCGAATTTGACGAGGCGATCCGCAAGATTCTCCAGTTGAATTATGGTCTAATTCTTATTTCTCACTCTACCGATAAGGTATTTAAAGACGAGGAAGGTAATGAGTATAATCAGATTGTTCCTACTCTTGATAAGAGAGGTCGTTTGATTTGCGAAAGAACCTGCGACATCATTGGTTATTCTACTTCCGTAAATACTGATGAAGGCGTCCAAACTCGTCTCTTTATGAGAGGCACTCCTCGTTATGTAGCAGGTTCTCGTTTTAAGTATATCCCCAATTCTATTGAATTTACTTACGATAACTTAGTAAGTGCGATCGCGGGAGCTATTGACAAGCAGGCAGAAGAAACCGGTGGTAAGTTCATCTCTAACGAAGCAACACAAGTTGTTACGGAAGATGTTGCTTATGATTTTGACCGACTGACAGCTCGTTTTCAGGAGCTTGTTGGTGAGCTGATGTCTGCAAATCAATCCAACGCCGCAAAGATTACAGCTATTGTTGACAAGTATCTCGGTAAAGGAAAGAAAGTCGGAGAATGTTCTCCTGAGCAAGCTGAACAGATTGATCTTATTGTTCACGACTTGGAGCTTCTGATCGCTGGCTAATATAAAGGAGAGTATTATAACTAATACTCTCCTTTGATTTTTTATCATAAATTTGATATAATATATATAGAAAAGTAATAAAGAAAGGAGCGTAATATTATGGCA
>UMAC01036262.1_pt1 | contig 13942 bp, 7 predicted proteins | sample 1963591 | NCBI WGS metagenome assembly UMAC01 (sample SAMEA4835904, study PRJEB28245) | human gut metagenome | biome: gut microbiome; material: fecal sample | place: Denmark | collected 2008
TTCACCGTACCCGTTACGACAGGGGCGTTGACCACCGAAATCCATTCCGAGCTTTTCCACGCATTGTCGTCTAACGCTCCTATAAGTGTACCCACGTTTTTACGGTCGGCAGTGCCGCAAGCAGTGAGCATTGCGAGTGCCGCACAATAAAACATCTGTCTGTAATTCATCATATCGTGTTTGTTTGTTGTTAATATCGTGTCTGATTGTTATTAATGTAACGTTTGTCTATTATCAATACGGTATTTGTATATTATCAGGTTCTGTCACATTGCTCTCCTTCCCCATCCCGCAGTATGTTACACGTAATGCGTCCATTAAGCGGGATGGCTGGGACTGATATATTCCACCGGCATCGGGGCATACATCACGTCGCATAAGAAAAGAATATCGTATGTTTTCATATTTCAGTTTTTAGTGTGTCTCAGATAAATCAAACAAAACCGTGTCACCTTTGCAACGGCTGTTTAAGAAATTGCAATGCTGCTTGCAAGAAGTCACCGCCCGTGTACTGACGCCGCAATTAAACAGCATTTACAAAGACAATGCAAACGAGCGCAACGGCAAGACGGGGAAACGGAGTTTTACCGGACTTGACACTGCCGAGCCGAAGCTTGTCTTATACAAAGACAATGCAAACGAGCGAAATGAGAGCTTGCTCTTAGTTGCCCGAGTGCAGCTTGTCTTATACAAAGTTAAGTAAATATACCAAACGTCACCATACATCCTCGTGTTTTTTATAGTATTGGTATCAAAATACATATCCGACAGTATCAAAATACACAGATTTGTAAATACACACACGATATTCACCCATAGCAAAATGATTGTACCGATGTATTAAAACCTACGTCATCGGAGCGATATAACCATATCATTGACACGGCATTACGGATGTGTGAGGGTATCGTTATGATGGCGTCAGCCTGTCGTCAATGCAATGATAAAATTCAAATATGATGGCGTCAGCCTGTAGAGACGCAAAATTTCGCGTCTCACGAGCAAGGAACGGATTTATTGACAACAAATTATTACAGGCGTGTATTGCTATGGGCTGATCGTGAGACGCAAGATTTTGCGTCTCTACTGGGCTGCCGCCATTGAGAATATGAGGATTGTATCATGGACAATATGCGCGTTTTATCAAAGTAGAGACGCAAAAATCTTGCGTCTCACAAGCAAGGAACGCATTTGTTGGCGGCAAATTATTGCAGGCATGTATTACTATGGGTTGCTTGTGAGACGCAAGATTTTGCGTCTCTACTGGGCTGACGCCATTAAGGATATTAGGAATGTATCATTGATTGTATGCGCTTTTAATTAAAGTAGAGACGCAAAATCTTGCGTCTCACAAGCAAGAAACGCATTTATTGGCAGCAAATTATTGCAGGCGTGTATTGCTATGGGTTGGACGGGAGACGCAAAATCTTGCGTCTCTACTGGGCGGACGCCATTGAGGATATTAGGAATGTATCATTGATTGTATGCGCTTTTTATTAAAGTAGAGACGCAAAATTTTGCGTCTCACAAGCAAGGAACGCATTTATTGGCAGCAAATTTTTGCAGGCGTATATAGCTATGGGTTGATCGTGAGACGCAAAATTTTGCGTCTCTACTGGGCTGACGCCATTGAGGATATTAGGAATGTATCATTGATTGTATGCGCTTTTTATTAAAGTAGAGACGCAAAATCTTGCGTCTCACAAGCAAGGTATGCATTTATTGGCAGCAAATTTTTGCAGGCGTGTATTGCTATGGGTTGGACGGGAGACGCAAGGTATGCATTTATTGACAGCAAACTATTGCAGGCATGTATTGCTATGGGTTGATCGTGAGACGCAAAATTTTGCGTCTCTACTTTGGTTTGACAGCGGGGGAAGGACGGAGGCTTCATGCGTCAGGACCTAATGGCGGCTCCGGCATTCGTAATGATTCTGTATACGGAAAAAAGCCGGATGAGAACAGTGACTGTCACATGCGGCATAATAAAAAAATCTCTCCCCGCAAAATGCGGAGAGAGATTGAAAGTGTTTTTATGAAAGAATTATCAGTTTAATCCCAGTTGATAGCATGCTGAGGATCAGGCTCCTGAGTATTGATCTTACGCTCACCGGTCAGAGAACCCTTCACTGTGTAAGACATCTCATATCCCGGAACCATTCCGTAATCGGTGAATGTGTAATTCACATTCTGTATCATCACGTAACGGTGCAACAGATAGTTCTGGGTGGCATCCATCTCCTCGACTACTGTATAGCGTGTGATTTCATCTTCTTCAGTATCATTACCATGAGCGTCCTTCACCTTGTTAACTTTAAATTTCACCAGAGGATTGTCACATGTGAACTTTATAGTTCCTCGTGTGTGGTCGTTCTCATTCGGAATGAATTCGAGATTGATCTTATAATTCGCACGATCCTTTCTGTCCTCATCTATAAGACCTGCATATACAAAGACCTTGTTCTCATCAACAACATAGAGACGTACATTCTCTACAACAGAAGCTTCAGTATCACCGGCTATAGTTATCTGCTGTGCAGTACCCGAATAAACACCTGACCAGTCGTTGAACGGATAGACACGGAGCAGAGCCTTTGCGTAGTACTGACGTGGATGAGACTGATAGCCGTAATCCTCATTGTCAAGAATCTGAATGGGGAGAACCCATTTCTTAGACATATCTATGCCACGGAAATCGAACTTGATGTTCATCAGGTCAACGTCCTTTCCGGCAGGGATTGTCATTTCCTTCGGATATGTGGCATACTGAGTCATGTCCTGATAATACAGGTCCGTACGGTTCTGGAAACGCGCTACGTTCATTGTATACAGCGTATCAGGGTCAGCATCGAAGTGTATTGTCACGTCCTTGGGGTTCGTGGTTGAACCGGCGATGACAACCGGAAGGTCGTATTCGGATATACCGTAGCCTCCGTCACCCTCATCCGGGAACTTGTTGCCTGTGACATTTCCTTCAGCGTCATAAACGCAGCGGGTATACGGAACATTGACTACTCTCACTCCGTTGTTGTCAAGCGGAGCACTGAAAGCCACATAGTGTGCGTACTGCTCATCCTCCCACTCATCGTTACAGGATGTGGCAACCATGAGCAAGCCCAACAGGGAAGCACCTAAAATAGATATATGTTTCATCTTTTTATTCCTATTTGATTATAATGATTAGTCATAATTTCTCCATCCCGGTGACTGAACGAGGAGGTTGTTACGCTTCAGTTCGTCAAAAGTAACGGGCCAGAAGTACATCTTCTCGGCAAATGTCTGCTGGAGGTTGGATGTCGGGATAACAACCTGGAAGTCGTCACGGTTTGCCTGTGTCATAAACACGTTGAGACCGTAAATCTCCTGTGACTCCTCAACCGGAGCGTCCATCCAGCGGCGCAGGTCGTAATAACGCTTACCTTCACCGAGAAGCTCGATCATACGCTCACGCTTGATCTTCGCACGCAACACATTTTTGTCCAGATAATCTGTCTCAGCAAAGTCAGGCAGTCCGGCACGGATGCGAACGGGATGAATGCCCTTCTTAATCTCCTCAATGTCACGGCTGATTGTGTATGTCTTTGTACCGTCCCATGACTGTACATCATATTTGCCGTCAAGCTCGTTGAGAGCCTCAGCATACATCAGCAGGATATCGGCATAACGGATTGCAGGTTCCGGCTTGGCTGCGATATTGTCCATGCTGTGACCGGACTCTATGTAATCGTTAGGATTATAGAACTTCCTGTATCCTATACCTGTACGGGGATAAGAGAACGCGTTGATGTAACCGTCTCCACCTCCACGATAGTAGAATATCTGCTTGTCGCGCTGTGACTGCGTAGGATGTCCTGCATTCTCCCACACGCTGCCGCTGAATGCCACAGAGGCATAGAAACGCGGCTCACGGTTGGCATACTGCAGAGAAACGTTAGCCTTCAATGGCGGATAGTCCTTGTAGTTCTGACGTGTGGTCCAACCCTTTACACGCTCTGAACCGTTACCGCCGTTCAGCTCACTGTCCTTACCGGGAACATCGGTTCCGTCGTTCATATAGTATGCGTCAACCATCTTTTGTGTCAGACCGTTGGTGTTCCATCCGCCACAGCTCACAGGCATTGAGTGAAGCACGATAGACTCGATGGAGTAGTCGTTCTGACGGCACATGTTGTCAACACGTGAGAAGATAATCTCGGGATTGTCCTGAATAGCCACATTGCCGTTGAAGAGATTGGCATAAGAAAGCATCGGGTCGATGTCTGCCCATCCGTCAGGCCAGTTCTTCTTTGCAAAGTTGCCGTCATCGGGCGGAGTTATAGTAGCTGTTCCCGAAGTGCTCTTATTAGTATGATAAAGCTCATACTGATTAAGATCAATCACGTCCTTGCATGCGGCGGCAGCGCGCGCCCACTTGCTCTCATCATATTCTGTGCTAAGAAGAGGACTTCCATCCTTGTTTACGAAATCCTTGGCGATTTTATCATCAACAAGTTTGGTATCGTGCTGACCATTCTTAAGCTGACCGTTAGCCAACGGGCTGGCAGCATAGATGTAAGCCAACGCACGTGTTGCGAGACATGCGCCCTTTGTAGGACGTGCGGAGTTCTCCTGATCACGCTTGTAATACTGAATCTCCTTGGCAGCCTGAATCATCTCCTTTGAGATATGCTCTACCACTTCCTCGTATGTATTACGCGGCTGTGACATAGCCTCGTATGTCTGAGTGTAGTCTACACCTTCATCAGGTAGGATTGGCACCGGACCGTATTTACGGAGAAGCAGCCAATAGTAGTAAGCACGCACGAAACGTGCCTGACCTTTATAGTCGAGCTTCTCAGTCTCAGTCATCTGCGGGTTCATGTCAACGTGATGAATGAACACGGAAGCCTGATAGATGCCTTTGTAGCACATCTGCCATACATAGTTGTTGAAGTCCTCCTCATAGAGACCCATGCGGTAAGAGTTGTAGGACACACGAACGTCGTCCTTGTTGTCACCGAACAGCTTGCTGTCGCGGTCGCCGTAATACACGCAGTCGTCGAAGCAGCTGTAGAACGAACCTGACTTATTGCCGACGTCCACATTCTCCCTCAGGATGAAATAATAGGCGTAGGCAAGCCATTCCTGTGTCTGCTGACGGTTTGTGAAGACTGACTCTAACGTACGGCGGTCTTCAAAATATTTGTCGGAGTCAAGGTCAACGCACGATGTGAGAGACCCTAAACCGAGAACCGACATCATTAATATTGCTATCTTATTTTTCATATCTGTCTTTTTGTAATTATTACAAGTTAACCTGTACACCCACTGTCACAGACTTTGTAAGAGGATATTCCTCACCACGCTGCTGCAATGACTCCGGATCCCATGTATCGAAATCAGACCATGTCAACAGGTTTGTTCCCGTGATATAGAAACGAACTGTGTTGAAGTGTATCTTATTTACGATAGATTTGGGAAGAGTATAACCGAAGTCAAGGTTCTTCAGACGCAGATAGCTCATGTCGCGGAGCCAGAACGTTGAAGCCTGCTCGTTGTTGTTGTTAGCTCCATAAGTCAGACGAGGATAAGAGGCGTTGGGGTTTTCTGTTGCCGTTGTTCCTGAGATGTCTGCCGATATCCAACGGTCGTCAACCATACCCTTGAACACATTACCCCACTGGTTCTCGCGGAATGCGAACACGTTCTTACCAAGTATCTGTACATTAGACTTGCCTGCTCCCTGGAAGTGGAGGTTGAAGTCAAAATCCTTCCATCTTACAGAGAAACCGAGACCGTAGATAAGGTTAGGTCTGGAAGTGGCACCGATGGCTACAACGTCACCGCCGTCAATCTTACCGTCACCGTTCACATCCTTATACTTGATGTCACCCGGCATATAGTCACCGAATGTCTGCTCGGGGCTGTTGCGTATATCCTCCCAGTCTTTGAACAGACCAAGAGCGATGAGACCCTTCTGCTGGTTCACACGATAGCCTGCAGCATACTGGTAAGGATATGTGTTGAACTGCTCGTCGGCAACGAGTACCTCGTTCTTACTGTAAGTGATGTTTCCTCGCACGGTCAGGTCAACCTCACCGAACTTCTGATTGTAGCTGAAGTTACCGTCGAAACCGTTGACTCTTACAGCGCCTACGTTTGCCCATGGAGAGCTTTCGAAACCTGCCATTGACGGAATGAAGTTACGTTTGCTGTACTGTCCTGTACGCTTCTCATAGAAGTAGTCCACTGTCATGGAGAACTTGTTGTTGAAAAGCACAAGGTCGATACCTACGTCCGACTTGCGGGCAACCTCCCATGTCACACCCTGTGCAGCAAGCTGAGAGTAATGGATACCATTGAAGATATTGGTATAAGTGGAAGTACCGAAATTATATATGTTATCCTTAACAATATTTCCATTGTCATCAGTATGCGTTAAATAGTCCAACGTATACAGATAGGGGAAACGAACTCTGGTGCCACCATCCATGATGGCATCGTTACCTACCTTACCATAAGAATAACGTATCTTGAACATATCCATCCAAGGAGCTACCTTGCGAACCCACGGTTCCTCGGCAACGTTCCACGCTACGGAGAAAGCCGGGAAGAATCCCCAACGGTGTCCGTCAGCAAAGTTCTCTGTTCCGTTGTAACCGAAGTTACCGTCAATGAAGTAACGGTTTGCGTAGTTATATGTCACCTGACCGGCAAGTGCCATGTTCTTACGGGACACTGAGTTCTTGATATCATTTCCAAGATTCTGTGTCTGTATGTTAGTGTCCTGAGTGAATCTGAAGTTGGCTCCCACATTGTGAACCTTCGCGAACTGACGGTTGTAGTTGAGCAACAACTCTATGAATTCCCTACGTGAACCCTCATTGCTTGAGCTTTGTGTCATGTCAGACTCGTTACGTATCTGGTCCCAGATGATGTTACCGTTATCGTCACGACCGTTGGCATGATATGTAGCAGGGCTACGCATGTGAGAAATCTTATTGAAGTTGTATGTGTCGTAACCGAAACGTGCTGTGAACTTAAGACCCTTTGTCACAAAATCAAGGTTCTGCTCGAGTGAAGCGTTAGAATAGAGGTTGTTGGTCCACTCCTCGTTATAACCTGTCTGTGTAGCTGACACCCAAGGATTGACGTGGTTGTCGTCACGACCGATGTTTATCTGCGGTACATAACCGTTGGAGTACATCACAGGTGAAAGGATGTTGTTATAACCGAACAGCTGTCCCCATACCCTATCGTCACCAAGTCCCGGACTGTTACGCTTGTTCAAATCACCAGATACACCGAGCTTCAGCACTGTGGTCGGAGTGATGTCTATATCGACATTCAAACGATAGTTCCAGCGTTTGTAGTTAGCGTTTGTATCATATTTGTCACGGAGAGTCTTGTCTGTCTTATACATACCCTGATCCTCAACGTATGCGATTGAAGCATAATAACGTGATGTGTTACCACCACCACTGAGGTTGACATTGGCACGATAGCTGAACGCACCGTCCTTAAGCAGGAGGTCCTTCCAGTCTACGTTCGGATAAAGATCCGGATCAAGTCCGTTGAGGAAGAGTTCCTTCTCTGCCTCTGAATAGGCTGCACCGAGGCTTCTTGTGATACGTGCCTCATTCAACAGGTCGATATATTCCTCTGTTCCTACAAACTCAGGAGTGATAGTTCGCATATTATAAGATGTCTCGAACTTACCGTTCACGTTAATCTTACCTGCCTTACCACGTTTTGTAGTGATAAGCACAACGCCGTTAGCACCCTTTGAACCGTAAATGGCTGTAGCAGACGCATCTTTGAGCACAGTGAAAGACTCGATATCCTCAATGTTGAGCTCATCGAGATTGTCACGCTCGAAACCGTCGACAAGGATAAGAGCTGAAGAGCTGGCACCGAATGTGGATATACCACGGATCCAGAATTCAGAAGTGTTCTTACCCGGCTGTCCTGATGTCTGGAATGCGAGCACACCCGGAACGTTACCGGCAAGAGTGTTTGAAAGATTGGATGAAGTATAGTGCTTCAGGTCACCCATATTAACGTTGGTGATGGCACCGGTCACGTTAAGTTTCTTCTGAGTACCCATCGCTGTTACAACGACCTCGTCAACAGCATTCTGTACTTCTTCCTGCATCTTCACATCAATGGTCGTCTTGGTGTCCTTAAGGAGAACCTCCACCTTCTTGAAACCTATGTATGTGAAGACAAGAGTCTGATATTGCTTTGCAGTAATCTTGTACTTTCCTTCGTAATTGGTAATAGCACCAAGTCCTGGGTCGTCTTTTCTACTGATGTTGGCACCGATAATCGGTTCACCGTTTGCGTCTGTGACCGTACCGGTTATGACCAATTCTTCCTGAGCCAAGGCATTCGCTGCGACGCCCAGCATCATAAATAGCATTATTAATACTTTCTTCATAGCTTCTGATTGTTAGTTAGCAGTTGTTGCCTCACCACCGGTAGCTTCTCCGGATTCTCCTCCTGTAGTTCCACTCTCCTCTTCCGGAGCTTCCTCCATACCGATTGTACGTATAGAACGTCCTACGGTGTCAAGCACATAGAATACTTTCTTTGTTTCATCATAAGCGAGACCTGTCGGATCACGGAAACGCGCAACCTCACGCAGGTCACCGTTATCAGTACCCCATATGTTATTGTCCGCAGCAGAAGTACGGCTTCCACGACCAGCATATGTTCTTACAATACCTTCCGGTGTCATCACTCTCACGTCATGATTACCTTTTTCAGCAAAATAGAAATCATATACATCTTCCTTACCTTCTGCTACATACTCATCATTCTTCACAAATATTCCTTGATAAGGTGTAGCCAACTGTGCACTGGTACCGACTCCATCTGCCCATGCAGAAGTTTTCATCTGTCCTGCAACTATGTAAGGCGCAGTAAAACGCTCTCTTGTCTTGTCGTAGTCAGTACGCAGGATATAGTGCTGGTTAACAACTATAATATAAGCATAATTTCCTGTAGGATGGATTGCAATTTTGAACTCCCACCTAGTATCCTGAATTGTGAATAATTGCTGGAACGGAGAGTCCTCACTCTGCAGGTCATAATCCTGAAGATACGGATTCCATGTGGCACCGGCATCAACAGACTCGAAATACTTGTCCATATCAAGACGATAGAACTGACCGTTCTCATAAGAATTGAAATACAGGTCACCGCTTACAGGATGAATGTACGCACCGTTGCATTGCTTATAAGCGGCAAGCAGCTGTACGTCAGAGTTCTCATTGAATGTGCCGTCCTCGTTACGTTTCACGATATAAACAGACGGACTTCTCTGCTGGCTGCGGTCGTCGTCTATTGAGACAATCATGTAGTCAACACCGTTATGGCTGGTGAAATCGATAGATCTGATACGGTTTCTGTTGTTGAACATGCTATAACCCATTATGCTCTCAACAGTCTGCTTCTCAAAGTCGATTACCTGTATACCGGGTGAACCTTGGTCGTAGCCTATGTACAGACGGTTAGGATATTTCGGGTCGAACTTCATCTCACCGTCTGCGGCAAAACCTGTACAGGTGGCAAACGGACCGTCGTTCCATCCCTGGTCGTCGTATTCGTTACGGTATCCGCAAAGACGTCCTACTACTTCCTTACGCTCATAATTGAATTTTTCCGCGCTTGTGGCACTCTGAGTACCTGTAGTCTCGTCGCCCACAGTAACCTGGATCTCACCTGAGAATGCTCCCTGCGGTACGAAGACATACAGTCCGTCGTCCTTGCCTCTCACATTACTCTTGGCACTAATAAGAGTAGCCTTACGTCCGCCTACCGTAACCTTCACCTTCGAGGTGTCGTTGCCGAAGTTCTCACCATAAATGATAAGCCTGTCATTGGCTCCTCCCGACTTCGGCAAGAAATCGGTGATTGTTACCGGCGTGTTCGGGTCGTACTCCTGAACAGCAACATCGTCGTCGTCGCTACATGATACGAAGCAACAGGCGAACAATGCAAGCACCGCACCATACAGGTGCTTGTGCAAAGTAACATAGTACTTATTAATTGATTAAGGATTGATTGTTTATCTTTTTACAAAAAGCAGGCTGCGCTCAGCAATCTGAGATCGAGTTCTCATTGCGCTCGCTGGCACTGTTTTTTCCTAATATATATGTATAAGCTTCCCACAGCATCACTACAAGACGTAATAACGGTAAACACTTTCGTCTTTCATCATGACACTATCATCACTTCATCCGCCAGCCACAGGGAATCATCAGAGATTCCCTGTCAGCGGCAAACGAATATTGTTTTCACCCAATGGTAAATGAGTTGTTATTTCTTCTCGGCAAGCTTGTCGGCAAGAACCTTCATCCAGAATCCGCCAATTACAGAACGAGCCTTGAATCCGGTCATCAGTCCTGTCTTGGTATCATACCAGTCGCTGATAGGCACACGTGATTCTGTTTCGTTGATGTAATCATACACAGGATGCACGAACTTCAGGAATGTCTTGTTGTTGGGAGCCATTGCGGCAGTCCACATTATCCAGTCGTTCTTGGTGTAATCCTTACGGCTGTCGAGCGGCAGACCGTATCTGTTCTGCATCTTCAGATAGTACTTTATCTCGCGCTGCATGGCGTCGTTGGGGAAGATGTTGATGTTCCAGAGCTTGTCCCAAACCATATTGTACTTCTGGCTCCATGTGTTCTCGCGGTCGAAAGCAAGGCGATAGTGGTCGTCCTCACGTGCGTCCTTCTCCCACTTTGCCGCCATTTCCTTAGCCTTGTTCATGTACTTGTCGGCTGTTGCAGCGTCGCCCTTGATGCGAGCCATCTCCGCAAAGCCTGCCACACCCATGATAGCCTTTATTGAAAGGTTGCAGTTGTGAGCCCAGTGTCCTGCGAAGTCGTCTGTACAGAGCTGGTTGGCAGGGTCCTGTCCATTCTCTACGAGATAGTCAGTCCAAATCTTGAGAATATTCCAGTATTTGTCAACATACTTCGTATTGCCCTCAATCTTAGCAATCATTGCGGCAAGAGTAATCATGTTACCGGCTTCTTCCAGAGGCATGTCTCCACCGTAAACCTGTCCGTTAGCAATAGGATATGTTCCAAGATCGTGTGCGGCGAACGGCTTTGTCCAACGTCCCGAGTAGCTGTAATCGAAGATACTTGTCATCATCGCCTTCTGCAGGTCGGGGTTGTAAACAAGGAACAGCGGAGCCTCAGGATAAGTAAGGTCAACCGTATTCACACAACCGTTGGAGTTGTTTTCCTTAGAGAAGAAGAGCAGATTGCCGTCCTTGTCCTCGAAAAGCTTGTGGGCTGCAATCACGTGACGGTAAGAACCTGAAAGAATCTCGGCATACTTCACGTCGCCAGCCTTCAATCCGTCATCGTAGATCATCTTGTCGAACTCGCGGCATTTAGCCATAAGCTCTGAATAACTGTTCTTCAGACGGTCGAAAGCATCGAAAATCGTAACCTTGCCACCGTGTGCCCAGTATCCTTTGTAACGCTCGTACATATACTCGATGTCCTGTATCTCGTCATAGCCGAGCATTGTGAAGCTTGAAGCTGTGGTCACGTTGCCGAAGTTGTGCACATAAGCCAATGTGGGCATCTGTGAAGGCTTGCGGCATACAACAACCTCTTCGCTCTCAGGAAGCTCACCTGTAGAAAGGAATGTATCCTTTATCTTGTTCTCTGCTGAAAGGCTTACGTTTCCGTTCACATTAGGCATATAGAAGTATCCCCAGTCGATGCAGATGCCGTCACCCTTCTTTGCGAGAATAGGCTGGTCAACAGTACCGGTCTTGAGATATTTCACACCGTTCTTTATTACAGTAGAAGAAACAGTAGGCTGCGAGCTCTTGTTCACGCCCTGCAAAGGATTGGCGCTCAGGTAGAACTGCACGTCGTGTGTCTTCTTGTCTGTAGAACGAACCTGATATGAGATGTAGTTGATAGGCATTGACAGCAGATCGTAGTCATTGATCAGCATAGGAGCTGTGAACACCACGTCAAGCTCAACCGGTCCGCACACGAATGTGTAATAAGTGGATGTAGCGAGTACGCTCACCGACTTCTGCTCAGCCTGCAGTATGTTGGCGTTACTTACTGCAAGATTCTTGAACAGTCCGAAATCAGTGTAAGCACCGCCGGTCGTGTTGTGGCAATGAGCCGCTATAACGTTCTTGCCCGGCTTCAGGAGCTTCTTCACGTCGTCAGACAGGTGCAGCTTTACGCCCTCGCGCCATGTCTCTCCGGTCTTGGCTACAGAAGTTCCATTGATAAAGATCTCAAAAACGTCGTCATGAGAATAAACCAGATAAAGATCGTTGTTAAGGTCATCTGCTGTAAGCTCTACGCTACGGCGAACATAAAGGTCAGAATTCTGTTCAGACCAATGAGTGCGCACATTGCTCAGCTCCGGAGAACCGAACGCGGCAGTACCCTCTTTCCATCCGCTTGCGTTGAAATCAGGCTTCTCCCATCCTGCGCCGGGATTCGTACGGGTGTACATAGCCTTCCATTCCGCCTCATCAGCCATAGGAACGATTGATTCAAGAAGAGCTCTTTCCTTTGATCCCATGAAACGATAAGTCTTGCCGTCAACGCGCAGAAGTCCTTCAAGAGGTTTCTCGTCGTTGGTCCAATGACGTGTGTCACCCTCATTGAGCTTATCATACGGAGACCAGATGGAAAAATAAGGATCCGAAACCACCAGCGGCACAGACGGCAAACGAAGCTTCGTGCTCTTGTAGGGCACAAAATCTGCCGGTGTCTGAGCATTGGCAAACACTGCAGTAGCGAGTACTGCAACAGACATTAATAATTTCTTCATCAAATTTATAATTCTAAAGTTAGTTAATAATCAACCTACTTATAATTTTTCATGTTACCCCTTAAGCAATCTTATTTTACCTTTCAAGAAAAAACCAAGTACCGTTATTATATAACTTAAACAAAAATTCAATATTCTTCAATTCGTTAGAATCCTTATTTGATGTCTCTAATTCTATATACAATGCAAAGTAAACCATTTTTCTGTAAAAAAAAGAATAAAACACGAAGAAAATAATAAAATACTTCGCCAAAATCCGTTTTTTAACATTTCACACTTATTACAATACGTAAGCAACTCCATTAGGATAATGCGGCTCAGGCGGTATTTATTCACATATATAAATATTCTTCATTGCCGTACGTGATATATATAATAAGGTGTAAAAAACATCCGGAAGGCGTTTTCATGTGTCTTATAAATCAGCTTAGCCAGTCACGCGACTTTTATAATCAGCTTCTTCCAACAGGCAGTCTATCGTAAAAGAAACGTCGGCAGAAGTATGTCCGCATAGCTACGGACTCTTCTGCCGACGTTTTATATATCCGCCCGGCACAAGCGTTGCACGCTCATGCCGCGACATGGCGTTCTTATCTCTTCGCGTTCACAAGAAGATCTACCTTGCCGTCATCAATCAGCTTGAGTATAAGCTCACCGAAAAGTGTGTTCTGCCATGCGAACCAAGGACGAGTGTAGTTGTCCGGATTGTTCTTGTTGAACGATTCGTGCATCAGTCCTGTTCCGGCGTCAGTACGCTGAAGCGTCTCTATGCACCATTTTATCTCAGCGTCGTCCTGACTTGTGAACGCCTTCATCATTATGGACATAGGCCACACCATGTCATAACCGATGTGCGGACCGCCTATGCCCTCGCCTTTCGAGCCGCGGAAGAAGTAAGGATTGTCCTCGCTCCATACAAAACGGCGTGTGTTCTGATAGATGGGGTCGTTTATATCAACATCACCGAGGTAAGCCATAGCGAGCAGACTCGGGACGTTGGCGTCGTCCATGAGGTTGTAGTTGCCGTATCCGTCAACCTCGAAAGCATAAATCTTGCCATACTTGGGATGGTTGTATATGGCGTGCTTCTGCAGCGCGTCAGCCACCTCGTCAGCCAGAGCGGTGC
>UMAC01025696.1_pt1 | contig 13861 bp, 9 predicted proteins | sample 1963591 | NCBI WGS metagenome assembly UMAC01 (sample SAMEA4835904, study PRJEB28245) | human gut metagenome | biome: gut microbiome; material: fecal sample | place: Denmark | collected 2008
TTAGGAATATAGAAAGGAGGAGTTGTATAGATGAAAATGGTTATTAGTGAGTATATAATTATAGTATCTACCCCAGAAGCACGAGGAGTAAACTGAAGCCTATTTACTGATACATTCCTAGAGAAGGATCTTTAATAAAAACAGGATAAAGAATGAAAGTTGGCTTTCACTAGCCCGATGGTATAATGGCTCACCCGATTTTTAGTGGGGGAAATTTAATAAATTATTAAATTTGCATTATGGAAAATAATGCATTATTATCACTGGTAAGCTTAATGCTTCCTTCAAATATCTTATCAAGATTTACACTCGTAAAGGTTGAAAGTACGGATGATACGATATCCATACATCTGGATGAGAAAATACCTTCTGACTATCAGAATAATTCGAATATAGAATCAAAAGGCTTCCTGTTTCCTGTGACAGTACGGGACTTTCCCATCCGTGGCAAGGCAGTCAACCTGATAGTGCGTCGTCGCCGTTGGCTGGATCTACATACAGGCAAGTGTTTTACTCTTCGTATGATGATATCAAGTCAGAGAATACCCGCTACTCAAAAGAGTTTGCGGCTTTTTTAAAAGAAGTGTATGGAGACGAGGCCTACGACTTCCCGTTCGCTTGATGGGTATTATCATATAAACAGCAGCACATTTGAAAAGCAATATAAGGAGATCTTGAGTGGTTATCGCCAATGGAGTGAGCTCTCTCACGCTGATGAATGGCTTGTCTTTCCAAAGAATATGGGAAGCAGGCTCTGTATAGATGAGATTGCTATCAGTGACGGTGAGTTATTGTAGTATCCAATCCTGAAGCCCGTGGTGGAAAAGGAAGTCTGGTCGCTTTGGTGAAAGTTGTAAAAGCACAGGATATTATTAATACGCTAAAACTTATTCCTGAAAATCTACGTTCCATGGTAAAGGAAGTCACGATGGACCTTTCCAACAGCATGAACCTCATTGTGCGTTGCTGCTTTCCGAAAGCCAACCGGACGATAGACCGGTTTCATGTACAGAAACTGGCATGCGACGCTCTGCAGGAAATGAGGATAGCACACTGGTGGGATGCCATACAGGAAGAAGCCGATGCCATGGAGGAAGCTAGGCATTGTGGGAAAGAATACAGCCTTGTTACATTTGCTAATGGAGATACAAGGAAGCAACTACTGGCCAGGAGTCGCTATCTGCTGTTCAAATCATCAGAAAAGTGGACGGAAAGCCAGAAGCAGAGAGTATCCATACTCTTCCAGCTATATCCGGATATAAAGGAAGCTTATTCACTGACCCATTCCCTGAGAATGATCTTCAATAAAAACAGAACAAAGAATGAAAGCCGACTTTCACTGACCAAATGGTATGACAAGGTAGACTCTTCGGGATTTAAAAGCTTCAATGTCATTGCGTCAACGCTATATGAGCATTACGATGAAGTACTCAATTTTTTCAATAACAGATCTACCAATGCATTTGCTGAATCATTCAATGCTAAAATCAAACACTTCAGGGCACAACTTAGGGGAGTCTTGATATTAAGTTCTTTTTCTTTAGGTTGGTAAAAATTTATGCATAACCCCACTATTTTTCGGGTGAGCCGAAATCTTACTGTAATTGCAAAAATTTCAAAAAGTTATGAAAATAAAAAAAAGAGGATTTTCCCGAAGGAAAATCCTCAAAAGTAAAATTGTGCGCCTGATAGGACTCGAACCTACACGTCAGAGACACCAGATCCTAAGTCTGGCGCGGCTACCAATTACGCCACAGGCGCTTTAAAGTATAATTAAGCTTTGAAAGCGATGCAAATGTAGTATATATTTTTGATATACTCAAATTTTATAGTGAATTTTTTAACAAATAGCAAGCTGTTTCAATAATGGTATCTTTTCCTCGTTGAATATCTTTACTACTCATATCTACTTTAAGATCCGGATCAATGCCGAATTCAAGTTGGTTCATTTGAGGGTCAAACATCGGGCTGGCAGAAAAGCGAATAGACCATCCATTCGGGATTTCAGAACTGAATGGAAGCCCGGATCCTCCTCCTGTCTTGTCTCCGATGATAGTAACTAAAGGAAGTTGCTTCATACAATTTACAAAATCATTGGTAGCACTGAAAGAACGCCGATTAGTTAGTACTATGACATTTTTTTGCCAGCGTATGCCATTGGATGGTTCTAAGTAGATAGCTTCTGGAGTTGAAAAATCGTTGTGCCCAGGACCCGTTTTGTGTGACATATAGCCTACAAGTACTTTTTCATTAGTAAATCGTGCTGCAAGTTTCTGTGCAGTAGTTAAATTTCCCCCTCCATTATTGCGGACGTCAATGATCAGTCCGTCGCATACAGCTAGTTGATTGAGGGTTTGATCCAGATTTCCGTCTCCGATACCATTAGAGAAGCTGGAGCAATAGATGTAGCCTATGTTGTTTTCCAGAATCTGATATGTTAATCCGGAAGAGTTAGTATAATCTTTTCCCAAATAGTTACTTTGTATACTGTCACTAAAGTTTCTAGGGTATGCGTCAAACCATTCTCTGTATTGAGAAATTGCAAGCGAACTGCTTAAATTAACATGGCCATCCCGAAGTTCATTAACCATTTCTGAAAGTACTTCAAATAGTGCTTCTGATCCCATCTCTGGAGTAATTCGTTGAGCATATCGGTTATGAACTTCGTTCCAGTCCAGTCCATATTCCTCTTGTTTATATGTAAGGAAGCAATATTGTTCATCTATTATTTTCCATAAGGATTCGAAATTGTCTTTAGGACTATTTCCGGATACTTCTTCGCGTATACAGGAAGTACAGGTCCACACTAGAAGCAGGATTAAGAGACAGGTGAATAAATTCGGAAGTTTCATATTTAATAGGGGGTGAAAGCGTTAGGCATACTGATTTTGTTTTTTCCTTTTAAGAGATAGAGGTTTTTTACAAATCCAATCATAAAGTCATGAGAGTAGATATGACTTTTGAGATTGTTGACATGAGCCTGCTGGATCTCGCAGAGATAGCCAATCCGTAGTATGGTATTTCTGATGGGAAAATCCAATGTAATCATTTGTTTCAATGATGGATTGTTATGCAAGGAAGTAAACAAAATATTTTTTCCTCCGTGTTTCAGAGAGAAAATTTCATAATATGATTGTCCATATTCTGGTGAGAACATTATTCCCATTAAAGGCAGTGCAACTTGATAGCGTGCTGTTAGAGGATAATTTCCAATGTGGAATTTCCCAATAGCCATGCCTGAGGCACCGATATTTCCATAGGCTTTGGCCTGGGCAGGATTGTTGGAATTGCGTGGATTGTAGACAAAGCCTGCATTTAAGTCAAGTACCGGTCCGAACAGTATCTTCAGTCGTTCATTGATTTGGAATTGGTAATGCAGAGCATAACTCCAATTCAGCATTCCCGTATAAAAATAGGATGTACCGGAGGTATTCTTCGTATATGAGGTATATGCTTGTAGAATGTTCTGAGAAGAGACATTTCCGTCCATCAAGCGAGTCATGCGCATGCTTTCCCTAAGAATTCTGATTTCACAGCCTTTATATTCCAGGGGTGACAGGTATGTATCCAGTACATTGGTATATCCGGCACCGAACAGCATGGAACGCATAACATATCGGTTAGCCCGTAAACTGTCCTCTTGTGCCTGAACGAGCATGGCAGAGAATAGTACGAGCAAAAAGACTATCGTTTTTTTCATGTTCTTAGAAAAGTTTCATTTGTCCGTTCTCTTCTTCTTCCGGAACATTGGTATCGACAGAATCATTATCATCATCTTCTTCCAGTATTTCTGGTTCGGGCATGCGGGTTGGTTCGAGTTCCTCAATACGGTCGACTGAATAGGTCGTCAGGCGTTTTCCTTTTGCCTTAAAACTCTTGACTCCAACAAAGTCACTGGCCTCGATAATCTGTGCTTCTCGGAAACTGTCATGTCCGCCAAATATGACTTGTATGCGAGGATAAACCTGCTGAGAGAGAAGAATCTGTTGATTGTGTTTATTCTCTCCTAAATAATTCTGACGTTTGGATGAAGCTTCAAAGGTAAACCGTTTCAGATAGGGATAGTTCTGTTGATCCGCATCATAAAGTACAGCTGTCCATACTTTTTCTGCTTCGAATTTCTCAATGTATTGTATATCCGGATCGAAATGGTTGTTCAGATCGAAATCTGTTGTATAGAAGTCTCCATTTTTATGAATTATCAGGATACAGTCACTGCTTTGGAATTCACCTAAATATTGTCCGCGTCCATCATAATTCAGACGTAACACATCGTGATCGAACCAAACCTTTCTTCCTCCCAGAGTTGATCCTCCACGTTGTTTCAGAGTAATCTTGTGTACTTCAAATTTAGTCAGCAGATTACCCATTGACTGGCGTCCTTTGATATTGATTTCACTGAAGTCTCTTTCAAAGATCAGTTTTTTAATTCTGGGATTAGGACGGAGCGTTACTTTGATGATTTCGGCTTCTCCGTTCGGATTAGCACTGAAATAGACGATCTTTGAACCCGGTTTACCTTGAGTAACGTCATATTCACGGTCACGGATCATTGATGTAACGTTGAAACGCTTGATGTAATGGAAGCCTTCTTTGCCGTCACGATAGATGACATTGTAGATAGTTCTCTTATCATTTTTCTTGAAGATGTTGACATACAAAATGTTCTTTCCGACAAACAACTTGTCTGAAATGCGTACGATTTTATACTTCCCGTCTTTATAGAAAATAATGACATCGTCAATGTCTGAGCAGTTACAGATGAACTCATCTTTTTTTAGGCCGGTACCGATAAAGCCTTCTTCCCGGTTGATATATAGTTTTTCGTTAGCTTCTACTACTTTGGTTGCTACAATCGTATCGAAGTTTCTGATTTCAGTACGGCGTGGGAAATCTTTTCCGTATTTGTCTTTCAGATGACGGTACCATTCGATGGTATATTCTGTCAGATGGGCAAGATGGTTATCTATTTCCTCAATTTCTGCTTTCAGTCGGGCGATCAGTTCGTCTGCTTTATCCTTATTGAATTTCAGGATACGTGCCATTTTGATTTCCATCAGGCGAAGAATATCTTCCTTAGTCACTTCACGCACAAATTGCGGATAGAAAGGAGTCAGGCGTTCGTCAATGTGTTCGCAGGCAATGTCCATGTTTTCAGCTTGCTCAAACTGTTTGTCCTTATAGATACGTTCTTCGATGAATATCTTTTCCAGCGAAGCGAAATGCAGGGTTTCCAGTGTTTCGTTCTTCTGAATTTCCAGTTCTTTCCGGAGCAAGTCACGTGTATTATTGACGGATTTCCTCAGTACGTCACTGACTGTCAGGAAGTGAGGCTTCTTGTTGTCGATCACACAACAGTTGGGCGAAATATTCACCTCGCAGTCTGTAAAGGCATACAATGCGTCCAGGGTCTTGTCAGACGATACTCCTGGAGCAAGATGAATCAGAATTTCTACCTTGCGGGCCGTATTGTCGTCTACTTTGCGGATTTTGATTTTGCCTTTTTCAATGGCTTTCAGTATAGAGTCAATCAGTGAAGAGGTCGTTTTTCCATAAGGAATTTCACTGATGCATAAAGTCTTGTTGTCTAACTTGGAGATTTTAGCCCGGACACGTACTACACCACCTCTCTCCCCGTCATTGTAGCGGGAAACATCAATAGAGCCACCTGTCTGAAAGTCGGGATAAAGCTTAAATTCCTCTCCATGTAAGTATGCAATGGCTGCATCACACAATTCATTAAAATTATGTGGCAGGATTTTGGAGGAGAGACCTACGGCGATACCTTCTACTCCCTGAGCCAGGAGTAATGGGAATTTAACCGGAAGCGTTACCGGTTCTCGGTTTCTTCCGTCGTATGAGGCTTGCCATTCTGTTGTTTTAGGATTGAAGACAACATCAAGTGCGAATTTCGACAAGCGTGCTTCGATGTAACGTGGAGCAGCTGCGCTGTCACCTGTTAAGATATTTCCCCAGTTCCCCTGACAGTCTATGAGCAGTTCTTTCTGGCCCAACTGAACGAGTGCGTCACCGATGGAAGCGTCGCCATGAGGATGGAATTGCATGGTATGCCCAACAATATTGGCTACTTTATTATATCTTCCGTCGTCCAAACGCTTCATGGAGTGAAGAATGCGTCGTTGTACAGGCTTTAGACCGTCATTGATGTGAGGGACGGCACGTTCCAGTATAACATAGGAAGCATAATCCAGAAACCAGTTCTGATACATGCCGCTAAGCTGGTGTTTGACTGCTTCGTCAGTTTGATCAACAGGCTTGTAGTCTGAGTGTCCCTCTTTTTCCGGGAGTTTGTCAGTATCTTTGTCAAATGTATCTTCGCTCATAAATCAAAATTAAACTATGGAGACAAAAATACAATTTTTTTCGGACATGTAGGGCGAAAAATCTTTTCATTTCCTTTATCTGGCAGATGAAACGTCCTGCCGAAACGATTTTAGTACAGGCACAGTCAACGGAATAGCCAGCAGGAAAGAACATAAGTCGGATACAGCCTGACACATTTCAACTCCTTGTAACCCCAGAAAATAGGGAAGGAGGAGAATAAATGGAATAAAGAATAATCCCTGACGGGCAGAAGACAACAGGACGGCGCGTACCGGCTTGCGGATCGTTTGCAGCAGCATGTTACAAAGAATAACCCAGGCTCCAAGCGGAAGAGTTATTAATTGCCAGCGTAAGGCACGTGCTCCGATTTCGATGACCAATGGATCTTCTTTTCGGAACCACGCTACGACTTCGGGAGCATAGATATAGCCTGCAATGGCACAAAAGGTCAGAAAAATGACTCCTGTTTTGACGGCAAACCAGAAGCCTTCCCGAACCCGTCTGTATAGTCCTGCACCATAATTGAAACCGCATACTGGTTGAAAACCTTGTCCAAATCCGATGACAAAAGAATTGATGAACATGCAGATTCTTGTAACAATGGACATCCCGGCAATGGCTGCATCGCCATAGACCCCGGCTGCAACATTCAGCAGAATCGTGGAAATACTGGCCAGGCCCTGACGGCAAAGTGACGGACTTCCGCCGTAAATAATTTCTTTGAAAAAGGTAAGGCGTGGAGTGAAATTGCGGAAATGAATGCGGATATTTTCTCCTTTACTGTCCATATAGAGCAGGATGAGAAAACTGGAGATTTGGCTGGTGAATGTGGCCCATGCTGCTCCGGCAATTCCCATATCGAAAACAAAAATCAGTAATGGGTCGAGTCCGATATTCAGGACGGCTCCGACAATGATTCCCACCATGGCGTATACAGCATTTCCCTGAAATCGCATTTGATTGTTAAGTACCAGCGAAGAAGCCATGAAAGGAGCTCCCAGCAGGATTATGCCCAGATATTGTTCAGCATAGGGGAGAATAGTGGGAGTTGAACCCAATGCCAGACAAATCGGACGTAGAAAAATCAGTCCCAATACCATGATTAATATACCGGCAAAAAAAGCATAGAAAAAACCGGTTGATGCCATTTTCTCAGCGCTCTTGTAGTCTTGTGCTCCCAGTTTACGGGAAATATAATTTCCTGAACCGTGTCCGAAGAAAAAACCGAAAGCCTGGATAATGGCCATGATGGAAAATGAAATACCTACGGCAGCAGTAGATTGAGTATTGATTTTTCCAACAAAATAGGTATCTGCCATGACATAAAAAGAAGTGATCAGCATACTGACTATGGTCGGGATGGCCAGCTTTCCGATCAGGCTGGGGATGGGGGCCGTAGTCATTTGGGTATATTTGTTCTGTGTGGCTTGTTTCATAAATTTTACTTTTAGGGGAATTCCTTCTGAAAGGCCAAAGTGTCACAATGAACATTTTTCTTGCCGTAAAGGCTTTTCTGATAGGGCCTATCCTGAAATGAACGGACAAAATTACAAAAAAATCTACTCTTCATGGTAAGAACGACCGCTAATCATCCTTAAATTCATAAGATAAATTAATATACCTATCGTGCTTTTTACTTATAAAATCCGTATCTTTGCGCCGTCTGAGTGAAGAAAATATATAAGAAAAATCAAATAAATTAGAGAAATGGCACAAGAAGACGTTTTTAAGAAACTGGTTTCACATTGTAAAGAGTATGGTTTTGTTTTCCCGTCAAGTGAAATTTATGACGGACTGGGAGCCGTATATGATTATGGACAAATGGGTGTGGAACTGAAAAACAATATCAAACAATATTGGTGGCAGAGCATGGTGCTGTTGCACGAAAATATCGTGGGCATTGATTCTGCTATATTTATGCACCCTACAATCTGGAAAGCTTCCGGACACGTGGATGCGTTTAATGATCCTTTGATTGACAACCGCGATTCTAAAAAACGTTATCGTGCTGATGTCTTGATTGAAGACCAGATTGCAAAATATGATGAAAAAATCAATAAGGAAGTAGCCAAGGCTGCTAAAAAGTATGGTGAAGCATTCAATGAAGCTGAATTCCGTAGCACCAATGCCCGTGTATTGGAACATCAGGCTAAACGTGATGCTTTGCATGAACGCTATGCACAGGCTATGAATGCCGGACCGGATTTGAATGAACTCCGTCAGATCATTCTGGATGAAGAAATTGTTTGTCCGATCTCCGGTACAAAGAACTGGACTGAAGTTCGTCAGTTCAACTTGATGTTTACTACAGAAATGGGATCTACTGCTGATGGCGCAATGAAAGTTTATCTTCGTCCGGAAACAGCTCAGGGTATTTTTGTAAACTATCTGAATGTACAGAAGACCGGCCGTATGAAGATTCCGTTCGGTATTGCACAGATCGGTAAGGCTTTCCGTAATGAAATTGTAGCCCGTCAGTTTATTTTCCGTATGCGTGAGTTTGAACAGATGGAAATGCAGTTCTTCGTAAAACCGGGTACTGAACTGGAGTGGTTCAAGAAATGGAAAGAAACTCGTCTGAAATGGCATAAGGCACTGGGATTCGGTGATGATCACTATCGTTATCATGATCATGAAAAACTGGCTCACTATGCGAACGCTGCTACCGATATCGAATTCCTGATGCCGTTTGGATTCAAGGAAGTTGAAGGTATTCACAGCCGTACCAATTTTGACTTGAGCCAGCATGAAAAGTTCTCAGGCAAGAGTATTAAATATTTTGATCCGGAAATCAACGAATCATACACTCCGTATGTAATTGAAACTTCAATCGGTGTTGACCGTATGTTCCTTAGCATCATGAGCGCAGCTTATTGCGAAGAAACTCTGGAAAACGGTGAAACTCGTGTTGTCTTGAAATTGCCTGCAGCTTTGGCTCCGGTGAAACTGGCCGTTATGCCGCTGGTAAAGAAAGACGGTCTGCCTGAAAAGGCTCGTGAGATTATGAATGACCTGAAGTTCCACTTCCATTGCCAATATGATGAAAAGGATTCAATCGGTAAGCGTTATCGTCGTCAGGATGCTATCGGTACTCCTTACTGTATTACGATTGACCATCAGACACTGGAAGATAATTGTGTTACTCTGCGTAACCGTGACACAATGAAACAGGAACGTGTGGCAATTTCTGAATTGAATAATATTATTGCAGACAAGGTAAGCATTACCAGCTTGCTGAAAACTTTGCAATAATAATCCATGTTTGTGATTATGAATAAATTTGTAACTTGGTTAAATGCCTTGCTGCTCTTCTTCTCTTTGGGATTTGTATCTTGTGCCAAAGACACGGTTGTTGCAGATCCTTATGCGGATTGGCAGGTTCGTAACGAGCATTATATAGATTCAATTGCGGATGTGGCTCATGCCAATGTTACCGGTGATTGGGAAATCTATAAGAATTATAAACTGGATTTTGTAGAACCGGGAGTCGGTATTGTTAGTCCGGAACTGGGTGTCGCTGATTATGTCTATGTACAGTACATAGAGAAAGGATCAGGAACCGTTCCTCTTTACACTGATTCTGTTTCGGTTAATTATGAAGGAATGTTGATCGACGGTACAGTATTTGATACCTGTCTGGATGATAAGATTTATGATCCTATAACGTTTGCCTTGAATGATACTGGCTTGCGTGAAGGCTGGAAAGTTGCTTTCCAGCATATTCCTGCCGGTTCTCATTTCAAACTTTATATTCATCCGGATCTGGGATATGGAAATGCTGATTATGGAGACATTCCGGCATCATCCGTTTTGATCTTTGAAATAAAATTTCAGGAAGTAATTCATCCTGTGGGACCGGATGGGCGTGCTCTTCCGCTCCTGGAAGATGAAGAATCCTGATATATGTAGACAGATGGTCTTTATCTGACCGTTTGTTGTCTGGCGGATCGCATGGTTGAACAGTTTTCTCCATGCGGTCCGCTTTTTGTGTAAAGAGGTAGTTTTTTACTTCATCCTCTCTTTTTTTCGTTCACCTCCCGATTTGTCTGCTTCGCCGGATTCTTCTTTATCTTCAGCAGGGTCCGGATTAATTTTGTAAGGTGTAAAATTGATTTTATTAACTAACAGACAAATAAAATGTTTAGGGAGATTGTAAGCTTTTCTATCAGGAAGAAGATGTTTGTGGTGTTGACAACACTTCTTTTATTGGCGGGAGGTATTTATTCCATGTTGACCTTACCGATTGATGCTGTGCCGGACATTACGAATAATCAGGTACAGATTGTTACCGTATCGCCGACATTGGCTCCTCAGGAAGTGGAGCAGTTAATCACGTTCCCCATTGAGATTGCCATGAGCAATATTATGAATGTGGAGGAAATCCGTTCGGTTTCCCGTTTCGGACTTTCACTGGTAACCGTTGTTTTCAAGGAAGATGTCCTGGTGTTGGATGCCAGGCAGTTGATTAATGAGCAGATACAAACCGTATCAGGAGAGATTCCTGCAGAACTGGGGACTCCGGAGCTGATGCCTATTACGACCGGCTTGGGCGAGATTTATCAGTATGTGCTGAAAGTAGCTCCGGGTTATGAAAAGAAATACGATGCGATGGAGCTGCGTACAATTCAGGACTGGATTGTGAAGCGACAGCTTTCCGGTATACCCGGTATTGTCGAGATCAACAGTTTCGGAGGTTATCTGAAGCAGTATGAAGTAGCAGTTGATCCTGACGCTTTGTACTCCTTGAATATTACCATCGGAGATGTATTCTCAGCCTTGAGCCGGAACAATCAGAATACGGGAGGAAGTTATATTGAAAAGACTTCCAAGGCTTATTATATCCGTTCAGAAGGTATGATCGGTGATCAGAAAGACATTGAACGGATTGTGGTGACTAACCGGGGAGGAATTCCTGTGCATATCAGTGATATCGGTACGGTTCGTCTGGGAGCCCCGAAACGTTTCGGAGCGATGACCAAAGACGGCGAAGGAGAATGTGTCGGCGGCATTGCCATGATGTTGAAAGGAGCCAATGCCAATGTGGTTACTCAGGAATTGGAAAAACGGGTGGCTCAGGTTCAGAAGATGTTGCCGGAAGGTATCAGTGTTGAACCTTATTTGAATCGTTCAGAATTGGTTAACCGGAATATCTCGACAGTTATCCGGAACCTGATAGAGGGAGCAGTTATTGTCTTTCTGGTTTTGATTGTCTTCCTGGGAGATGTCCGTGCGGGAATGATTGTAGCTTCTGTCATTCCGCTGGCCATGCTATTTGCCTTCATTATGATGCGGATCTTTGGAGTTTCAGCCAACTTGATGAGTTTGGGTGCCATAGATTTCGGTATTGTGGTCAATGGCTCCATTGTCATTCTGGAAGGAATTCTGGCCCATATTTATGGACGGCAGATGGCAGGCAGAAAGTTGACCCGGAAGGAAATGGATCAGGAAGTGGCGAAAGGAGCCGGAAATGTAGTCCGTAGTGCAACCTTTGCAGTGTTGATTATCCTGATTGTCTTTTTCCCGATTCTGACTTTGAGCGGTATTGAAGGCAAGTATTTTACCCCGATGGCCAAGACGCTGGTATTTTGTATCATCGGTGCACTTTTACTTTCGCTTACTTATGTACCCATGATGGCTTCTGTATTTCTGAAGCGGACTGTCTCCGTAAAGAGAACACTGGCCGACCGTTTCTTCGACTGGCTGAACAGAGGATACCGGCGGACTTTGGATTTCTGTCTGAAGCATATTTGGGGAACAATTGTTTCTGCATTTGCCTTGTTGATCTTTTCTTTGTTCCTGTTTACCCGGTTGGGAGCGGAGTTTATTCCGACATTGGATGAAGGTGATTTTGCCATGCAGATGACTCTTCCGGCCGGAAGTTCCTTGAGTAAGAGTATTGAAATATCTTTGCAGGCAGAGAAACGCCTGAAAGAAGATTTCCCGGAAATCAAGCATGTTGTAGCCAAGATCGGTACGGCTGAGGTTCCGACTGACCCGATGGCCGTTGAAGATGCCGATGTAATGATTGTCATGAAACCGTTCAGTCAGCCTATCCAGCTGCGTTTCAATGAACTGATGACCGGAGCCAAGGCCGATATTGCCATTAAACTTTATGGAGAAGATATGGACGAATTGTACAGCAAGGCCAAAGAAGCAGCTGAATATGTAGAACAGATTCCCGGTGCATCCGATGTATTGGTTGAACAAGCTATGGGATTACCTCAGTTGCTGATTCATTATGACCGGAGCAAAATTGCGCGGTATGGAATTGATATTGAGGAACTGAATACCATTATCCGTACAGCCTATGCAGGAGAGACTGCCGGAGTCGTTTTTGAAAATGAGCGGCGTTTTGATCTGGTAGTTCGCCTGGATCAGGAAAAAGTGCGTGATCTGAATCTGGATAAACTGTTTGTCCGTACCGTAGAAGGTATTCAGATTCCGGTGAGTGAGGTGGCAAGTATAGATCTGGTGAATGGCCCGTTGCAGATTAATCGTGATGCCACGAAGCGCCGTATTGTAATTGGAGTGAACGTGCGTGATGCCGATATCCAGCAAGTGGTTTCTGCCATTCGTGAGTCTTTGGACAAGAATGTCAAGCTGAAGCCGGGATATTATTTTGAGTATGGTGGCCAGTTTGAGAATCTCCAGAATGCCATTCGTACACTGACACTGGTCATCCCGATTGCTTTGGTATTGATTTTGTTGCTTCTTTTCTTTGCATTCAGAAGCGTAATCTATTCCCTTGTGGTCTTCTCTACGGTTCCGCTGTCTCTGATCGGAGGTATTCTGGCCTTGTGGGTACGCGGGTTGCCGTTCAGCATCTCGGCAGGTGTTGGATTCATCGCCTTGTTTGGTGTTGCGGTTCTGAATGGTATATTGATGATTAACCATTTTAATGATTTGCGGAAGGAGAAAGAATACACTATGTGTACAAATCGGATTATTCGGAAAGGGTGTCATCACCTGTTGCGTCCGGTCTTTTTGACAGGACTGGTTGCTTCTTTAGGTTTTGTTCCGATGGCTGTTGCTACATCAGCCGGAGCAGAAGTACAGCGGCCGCTGGCTACGGTGGTTATTGGAGGTCTGATTGTCTCTACCATCCTGACATTGATTGTGATTCCCGTATTCTATCGGCTGGTCAATGAAATTTCCCGTTTGTGGATGCGGAAACGTCGTCTTTCGGTTCGTAAAAGCGGACTGATGCTGGTTCTGCTGCTGGGTTGTTCCTTATCATCCTTTGCGGCAGACGGAGGCAAACCTGTTTCACTGGATGAGGCCATTCACATTGCGCTGGAGAACCATCCGCGTTTGAAGATGGCCACGGCAGAAATCAGTCGGGCACGGGCAACACGAGGAGAAATCTGGGACGGAGGAAGTACTTCGTTCAGTTATTCCTGGGGACAGTTGAACGGAGAATACCGCAACGACCACGAGTTGTCTGTGGAACAGTCTTTGGGATCATTGCTGACTCCTTTTTATAAGAATGCACTGGTCAATACGCAGGTGGAAAGAG
>UMAC01019860.1_pt1 | contig 13719 bp, 10 predicted proteins | sample 1963591 | NCBI WGS metagenome assembly UMAC01 (sample SAMEA4835904, study PRJEB28245) | human gut metagenome | biome: gut microbiome; material: fecal sample | place: Denmark | collected 2008
GTCTGGTGTCGATTTTCATAAGCATATATATATTAATAATGTATAAGTTGAAATTCTGTATGCTGTGGTGAGTAGAAACTCGGTGTATTGTATGAGTTAAACTCGGTGTATTGTATGAGTTGAAATCTGCTTATTCTTTCTCTTCTCTCTTGTTCTTTTGAGCCGATATCTAATATAGATTGCTAAATTACATAAAAAAGTTAATATATATAACCTTTTGTTAGGAAAATGTGTTGCAATGTGGTAAAATGTAGAGCTTTTGTGTTTTCTGTGCATTTTCTGCAAGCAAATCTACTTGGACGTCGATTTAAACGTGTTGTGGTACAAAAGTTGTACAAAAATAGAGAAAGTGTGAGCATAAAAAAGAGACAATCATTTGAATGTCAAATAATTGCCTCTTTGTGGAGCTGGTGGGATTCGAACCCACGTCCAAACAGGGAAACCATACGCTTTCTACATGCTTATTCTGGCCTTCAGTTTTCGTGACGCAACAAGACCCAGACCACCAATTGCGCCCTTATCCTCTAAAACTTCACCCGTGCGGCGAGGCACACACTGGCTATTTCCGATTTACCTGCACCGCTTTGTCCTCAGATTCGGAACAACATCCTTGGAGCGATGTCTCGTTCCGCCAAACCTTGTGGCGGAATAAAGCTAATCTACTATACTTCGATTAAGCAGCGAGAGCGTAGTTGTTTTCGCCAATTAAATTTTTGATCACTCAGATTAAGGAGCTAGCCATCGAGGCTCCGCATGCTTACATACCATTTCATCCCGCTGTCAAATCCAGTCAACCCCGAGATGTTATACTTAACTTTGCAAAGTTAGTACAAATGCACGAAACTGCAAAATAAAACGGCAATATTTTGCATGTAACAACTCTCTATATCAGTTTTATTTTGCTGCATCAGCATATAATATGTCTATCATTTCATCTGCTATTTTATTGTCATCGATTCGCATAATATTACTCGTTTCTGAATTATAACCAAAGAAGTTCATATTTCCATACCAGACTATGTGTTTATCGATGATGGCACATTGTAGAGTTTGTACATTGTTACATACTACATCTATTCCCACATTTGCCAATTCCATCTCATTAGCTCCCTCCTCTTTGATACGTATTGCCACATCAATACCGTTATGAAGAATGTTGGAAAGTGTAGACATAATGGCTGGTCTATATTTAAACTTCACTTTGGAAACGGCTATTATGACAGAATGCTTAGCATTAGCCAAATCGTTTCGGAATGCCATTTCATAATTATTTCGCTCATATATCAAATTCCGTGGTTTGTTGTCTGATACTATCGTAACGGCATCTTTCCCATAGCCAGCAGCTGCGTATCCCTTTAGACGCTTGCGATACATCGAGTCGCAGAGTGGAATATGGATATCTACATAGTCATAGATTACCACTTCACTTTTTCCTTCATATTCCCGATGCAAACGACCCGCGTATTGTTCTACGTTCCCTTTCCATGCGATAGGCATGGTAAGAAACAATGTGTTAAGACGAGGATAATCGAAACCTTCGCCCACATACTTTCCCGTAGCCACAATTACAAGTGACTCTGTTGGAGGTATTTCCTGAAGCTTTTGCAACGCTATACGCTTTTCCTTTGTGGATTCGGCTCCAATGAGTTGCACTACATGGTCAACATGTGGCGTTAGCATTTCTGCCAATAATTTTACATGTGCTGTACGTGTAGTTAAAACCAACGGAGTGTATCCCTTTAGAATGGCTGTTTTTACATCTTCGATGATAAATTCGTTTCTATTCACATCTTCAGACAAGGCTTGTGTAATTTGAACATAAGTCTTGTCTGAAGATGTTATATTGCGGAAAGAAGTGAATCTTGGAATCAAAATGCGTTTGAAAACTTGGTTAGCAATCTGTGCTTTCGCATCGGAAGTGAATCTTATTTTTCCACATTGCATAAAGATGATAGGTTGATGTCCATCTTTTCTGATAGGAGTCGCTGTTAAACCATAAACATAAGCAGCTGACACCTGCCTAAGTACCTGTTCAAAACTAACAGACGAGACATGATGACATTCGTCGACAACAACCATGCCGTAATCTCTGACAAAAGGTTTTACTTCGCCATCGGTCAAACAAGACTGTAGCAAGGCAATGTCAATTATACCATGCAAGGAATTCTTGCCAGAACATAAACAACCAATGATAGATGATTGCTTCTTTCGTCCTCGTCTTCTTTCTGATTCTTCTATGGTCTCATTTATTTCAAGAAAGTTTTCCAATCGCTCTTTCCATTGTTCAAGCAAAGCTTTGTTATGGACAAGTATCAGAGTGTTGACCTTTCTCTTGGCAATCATGCCAATGGCAAATACTGTCTTTCCAAATGCTGTCGTGGCAGACAATGTGCCAATGTTATGCTTCGCAAAAGCTTCAATTGCCTTTTGCTGTTCTTCTCGGAGTTTGCCTTTAAACTTCACATTGATGCTCCGCCCTGGATTTGTTTTGTCAGAAATCGTAACATAGACATTATGTTGGCTTAAGACATCATAAACAGCATCTTCACATCCACGTGGAAGTGCGAGATAATCATCTGTCATTTCAGAACAAGAAATGATGCGTGGAATATTGTAAGTGGAAAGACGCATGCCTTGCTTTTCATAAAATTCAGGATTGCGGAAGGCCGCTATGCGCTTGAAAGCGTTCACACATTTAGCGGATAAGTTGGCTAAAGGTATATAAAGCATGTTTGCTCTTGTCAGAACTATTTGTTTTGGATAGCAATCTGCTAAAGGATAATCTATTTGAGGAGTTTCCCAAGGCTTTGTCTCACTGGACTTTGAAAGTTCGCCTAAGGTAGGCACCGTATGTTGTCGTAATAACAAATCAAGTTCTGCCTCTGAGAACTTATGTATTTGTGACAAAAACGTCCATTGATCTTCATACGCATTGAACTTGTTATCTACAAACACACTATTACCTTTGCGACGAGCCATTCCTTGCAACGGTAAAGCTACAAGATTTCCAAGACCACCTTCAGGTAAAGAGTCTTGATTAGGAAAGAAACGGTCATAAGACTTGAAAGACAATCGTGCCTCACGATCCATAGCTTCTGTTAGGATGGCATTCCCTAATTTGCGTGCCTTCAATGCTGTTATTGGTTTATTAAAGAATATCCAAACGTGTGCTCCGTTGCCAGAACGGGAACGTTCGATATAACATGGTACATTCCAACTATTGCAGACATTAACGAATGCAAGAACATCATTCTTATAGCCATGTTCACAATTCTTGTCATCAAAATCAGTACATAAAAAGTAACAGGTATCATCTTGGCATATTGGATATAGGCCGATAACGTCACGTCCAAATTTGTCTTTTCCTGCAAGATGGTTGAAGAAATCATTGTATGACAAATGTGCAAACTGCCTGTTTGGGCAATCTGCACATTTGTATTTTCGCTTGTCACAATACTCTCGGTTCCATTCTCTTTCACACACAGGCTGATATCCTGCTTTTTGAGAAGATGGGCTATACCATCGTTTTGCGAATACGTCATCTCTACCTTTAAATAGGTTTTGAAATATTGCAACCTTTTCTTGTAAACTAAGCCGAATAGTATGGTCCGTAACAATATGAGTTGGTTGTTCTATAGTGCTGCTTTCTACAGAAACAGAATAAGAAATGCCATGCTGATCAAGTATTCTCTTTAACATAGCATTCTCTTTTTCCAATTCTTGCAGTCGCATGGCTAACGAATCATTGCTGTGTTCTTCGGCTTGTTCCATAATCGTTTTTACTTTGATTGTCTGATTGTTTTTTCTGCCACACCAATAGCGTCAAGTGCTAAAGAGTCTTCCCCCTCAAGCGCATCCAGTATCTTGTCAGCAAGCCACAATGTTAGCATTTCCTTTTCATCCACATGAAAGTATTCTGCCAACATTATTACCTGACTACGCTTTGCTCGTCTGTCTCCACGCTCAATCTTACTGAACATGGGAGTATCTATTTCTAAGTATGCAGCCAACTGGCGCTGCAATACACCTTGCTCGTCTCTAAGAGCCCTTATCTTGTTTCCGAATAACATATTCTTTGTTATTATTGAGTTTTACTGTAATCCGCTGGAAAGAATTATTCTACGACCTTCCATTCGCCTCCATTACGTGATCCCCCAATACGAATAATCCTTCCACGTTGCTTCAAATTCTTTATATGATAAGCAACTCCGTCTTCAGTTATGCCGCATACAGATGCTATCTCTTTTGCCGTGACTTTAGGATTATTACTGATTATTTTAAGAATAGTTTCCGTAGTATCGACAGAAGTTTCCGTAGTTGTTTCCGTAGTTGTTTCCGTAGTATCAGCAGGAGTTTCCGTAGTTACAGAGGATGTTTCCGTAGTTCCATTAATATTTCCCTCCAGTTTTAGGCAAGTTCTATTCTATCAGGATTACTCTTTTCTTCAACTGTTGGTATGCTCCAACCATTATCCTTCCATCCTTTTGCAATAACATCAGCGCCAGTTCCTCCTTTCTCACCAATTCCCAAGAATACAAACATCTTTTGGATTACGGGGTTTCTGCATACACTATGTCCTCCTTCATAGTATTCTTCCATGCTGATAAGCATTGTACCAGGATTTGACAAAACAATACGGTCGAAGTATCTGTCAATAACAATATTGCCCCTTACCGTATATGCTGCATGAATCAAACTGTTGGCAAAAGCCTCACGCAAAGCTACATGAGCCGTGGTTGTATTATTCCTCATCTGATTGTTGTCAAGACTGAAAGGCACCGGCAAAGCATGTTGCAATAAAGGTAAGACACGAGTGAAAAACTGATAAAGGTTGGCTTCCCATGTCCCATCGGGATATATACGATTTGTCCAACGTACCTGAAGGTCGTCACTCAAATGCTCACGATAGTCTGGGAAAAACTCTTGACAGCACTCTGGGTCGGTAATACTATTGGTCTTGCCAAACATCAGCATACCAGCAACTGTGAATCCTTCCGTTGATGTGGCTCTATCTTTACGATAGGCACCTATGATTTCCAAAAACTTCTTGTCATCAAGCTCTGTCCAAGGATGGTTTTCATGCTTAATATCGTACGCACGACGATATTGGTGCAGAGTAGGTATGTCAATGTCATCAATGGAATAGCCTCTTAAAATTCGGGAGTCTGCTGACGCCCTCATGTTATTGGCATCCGAGTACATTTGCTTTATTTCATCATCACTGCAGAGATAGTCCCCCTCATCCCTACGCTTATAAGTATGTCCAAACGGGGTAAGTGTAAGGTGGATGGGGCGCAAGTCATATTGTGCACGAGGAATTCTAAAGGCAAGTAGATATTGCCCTCCTTCAGTCTTTATTTCTTCGATGTCACTCTCTACCAACAACGGAATGTTCACACACGACTTATTGTGTGCATCATCCCAAAACTGTTTTCTGTATTTTTCTATAAGTTCTTCAGAAAGACCATCTGGTGTGAACTTATGATTTTTCTCCTTCACTCCCAACACAATTGTTCCCCCATTGGTGTTAGCCAATGCTGAGAAAGAACGCCAAAATTCTGCTTTAGGAAAACCGCCAGCAGCTGACTTATACTCCACTTCGGAGTTCTCCTTCAATTGTAGTTTTAAACGTATTTGATCTGCTATGTTCATATAAGTTTGATTTCAATTGTTATTCTCTTTGCCTTCTGCATTTATGATGTTTTTCGTACCTCTATGATGTCTTCGACCAGTATTACGCTTTAATTTTTTAAGGTAAGTAACGCTTCTTCTGAATTACAGTAAATAGCTTCAAATGTGGTGATGATCTCTGGCTCGTGTTTTAGAGGTCTTTTTATTCTAAATACACCCCAGATGCCATTTTTCTTACCTAAAAAAAACTTACTGTTACCTTGCCTTAAATCAGTTAGTTCTATTTGTTCGTAACTTGTTTGAATCTGATTAAAGTTATTGTTGTATATCTTTAATTCGCCATCTTTCCAGACATATAAAATCTGAAGTGTTTGATCATACCTTATTTTGTCAACAGAGATATAATAAATCTGATTGTTGATAAAAGTAAAATAAACCTTTTTCTCATCAACATAATAGTGAAATATGTCCATTTGCTGAATAGTATATAGTCTGTTTGGTTGAAGGTACAAAAGGATCTTTCCTCTTTTGTCAAGAATATCTGCCATCTTATCTTTAATAACTAAATACTTGCCGCTTTTTTAATACTTAATGTTGTCATAAACACACTCGACAATTTCTATTTCATTGTTGTCAGCCAATCCATAGAGTTTACTATTTCCAATTATATGTAGTGTGGTTTTCATTGTGTCAATTTATAATCTTTTTATGTTTCTTTTATTGGTTTTTATACCAAAAGTTTTATTTAATTAAGAGAGTAGTGTTTACTGCTCTTGTAAAAATTGATTTATTATTTCTATTTCTTTTGGGTGTATAAAACCATCAGCTTTAGCCATTTCTGCGAATAGTGCCATAGCTTGCTCTTTTTTCTTATTGGGCATATTGCGAACTATGTGATTGGCCTGTATGTCATCAATGCTCGTAATGTTTTCCAATTCGCTTATCGTAATAGCAAAGTTGCTATATATTTGGTTCATAAATTCCTCTTCTTTAGGATGAATAATGCCATCTGCTTTCATTATACATAATAAAATATTGATTATGGCATACTTCTCTATTTTTGTGAAATTATTCATAATGACTGATTATAGAAAAAATTATGATATGTATTGTTTCCTATATTAACTATATACATATTCTCTCTTGCACGAGTTATTGCTGTATATATAGCTTGAGGTGACGTCGGTAGATAATTAGTATTGTCTGAAATGGTATCATTTTCTAAAATAATAATAACAGAAGGTGATTCCCAACCTTTAAAACTTTGTATGGTGGATATTTTCAGACAACGTTTATCTGTAGTGAACAGTTGTTTTCTTGTTCTTTCTAATGCTTCAAAATCTCTATTAAACTTCCAACTGGCGGTTTTTTCATCTGTGACATTGTGTACCTTCTTCAATTTGTCAAGAACCTCTGTCGAAACAAACGTGATTTCTGTTTTTTCATGTGTGATTTGACGATAAGAATAATCTACATTGCGTAGTAGTTTTGTTGATGAGGCAAGTACAACAAAGTCTTTTGGTTCATTGTTGTCATTAGAAATAATGTTGACTATATTGCCAATTAAGACATCGAGTGAGTAATCTGCTCTTATATCTATATATTTAAAGACCTGAAAATTAAGAGTTTTTTCAAGTGTTTTATCAGTGGAGATATCATCTGTAGGCATATTTGTCATAAATTGGGCCTGGAATGTTGTAGCCAGATTCGCTAAACGTGGATTCGTAAATCGGTGACTTGTTGTTAGCTGGCGATTCCATTGACCTCCAATAACACCTAAGCGTATATCCCCATTTGTGTCTAACGGACGATTATATAGATTCTGTTTGGGATCTCCAAAAACAACCAATTCTCCATTCTGTTCAAGGAGAAAGTTTTGTATAATAATGCGAAGCCATTCTGTTGTATAATCTTGCACCTCATCAATGAAAATAGCAGAATACTTTTTATGCCCACTTGCATTATTAAAGAAATTATTATCTTCATAGGAATTAAAACAAACGTGCAAATGACATTCAGAAGCACGTATTCTGAAGAATTGGTGATAAGGATAGATGTCTATTTTCTCCCAAGAGAAATCCTCTCTAATTTCGGATAGTCTATACTTAAGATAGTTTGCTAACGTAATATTATAGGTTAGTATAAGAATATTTCCTCCAGTGCGTTTCATCGCGTTGATAGCCCTGAATGCAAGCACTTGAGTCTTGCCAGAACCAGCGACACCACTGATTTTTTGTTGTGTCATACTACTTTCTGACAATTTTCTTTGTACTCCAATAGGTTGTATTCCTATGCGTCCTTCTTGGTAGGAATGCCAAGATTGAGAAATTATTTTTGCCAATTTTCGTTTAATAACGTCATCAAAAATCTTGTTAGTAAAGACAAATCCAAGTGTTTTGAATAGGTCTACTGATATAGCTCTATTCTCAATAAATTCCTTTCCGAAAATATATGTATAATTTATAGGGTTTTCATTATAATTAAAGAATGCTTTTACCTGCTCAATAGAGTTTTCGGAGAAGATGATCATCTTTTTTATAATACCAAAGTTACGTTTGTCCTCTATAGTACCCATTAATAGTTCTTCGATGCCATCCTTAATGCTTGTTTGGCAAAGGTTAATTAGGTTTGTTGGGAGTTGATACTTGCAATTAGCGGTTTCAATTTCTTTTTTATCTTCAGAAAGCGTGCAATTATCCAAATTTTCTTCAAACATATTAATGAGAAGAATTCCTCTATTGGGACGTATTATGATAAAATCTACAGCAACTTCATTGACAACAGCATCAATATACATTATATCATCAATAGATAAAGTGTTTCTTAATCTCCATGCTACTCTTGCCTTTTGTGGAGAAAGAACTTTATTCTGAATTTGTAGTCTAAGATCATACTCATTATATGGTTCCTCATGATTTTCTGGTATTAATGATAAGCGATTCAAATCAATAGATGCTCCATTATAGCTAAAGCATCTTGTCATACAGGTGAAAGAATGAGCGGTCCTCTTGGTCCTGTCAAAGCAGACACTATCTATTTGGCTAAAATACTCTTGATTACCAAATACAGAGCAAAATCTCTCAATTCTATAAGCGGCACTGTTTTTAGGACCTATGCATAAAATGAAATGCTTGCCATGTGAAGAAGCCACCATACGAGCGACTGTCCCCAAGTCAATTGTTGGTACATCTAAGATGTTAGAAAAGACATGGATTACATTTGCGAATTTATAACCAATAGAGGATAGCGTATAATCTTCGTCAATACCTTTTGATGGAAGGTATTTGTTTTTTGAATCTATCTCAACATAATTGCGAGTTATTTGTTTTACATTTTGAGTGGCGCGGCTTAAGGCTTTTTCAGATGGCTCTATCAATGTGATTTTTCGTAACCAACGGAGCAAATCACGTTGCTGAAGAATATCAACTATTGTAGCAGCTCCAATTCCTTGTCCGCATCCCCAATCTACAATCTCAATATTTCCTTGAAGTTGCTGAAAAGGGAAATTCATCATAGCGGCACGACATTTGGTGACGTGCATTTCTCCATACGCAGACATATAACAATTGAGAGCGTCCTCGGATGATAACAAGCCTATACCATGATTTAGTTCTGGATGTTTCCAAGGCATTGCTTTGTGTTCTTTGGGGATAGCTTCGTGGCAAACATCTATTATATCATTGATATTGTGACACTTTTCAATTAGCTCAGAATAATCCATATCATTTCCCCGTTATTGTTTCTGCAAAAGGATTGTTAGCATGGCACTTCCAATTTGCAAGAGCTGTTTCTTTAGATGTATTTGCATAACAATACTCACAAAGATGTGGACAGGTGTTGTATTCGCCTACATCCTTTGCAGACATACAACCACAAAATTCGCGTTGCCCATTATCTTTTTTATGAGCGCTTATAAAAAACTTATTGTTCGGAAGCAAAATGGCGTCTTGTGGTATTTCTGCATCTCCAAACAAGGATGGAGCAGGAACGTCCTCTATCTTCACCTTCATGAAATTCATAAGTTCTTGGTCTTTCCAAGCAATACGAGTTATGAGGTCTCCATCAATACAGCGATTATGTTCAATTCCATATTTACTGATATCTATTTTTTCTCCACAAGTGGATAGTGTGTAATTCCATCCTCTTTCCCTATTCATAGCGGAAAGTTTTTGAGCAAATATTTCCATTTGCTCTTCTGTCCACTCATGATAAGCTATACCGCTCCTCTCAAGATTCGCTTTGACTTTCTTGTACAAGGCAATATCAGCATAGCTGAACACAAGTTTTTCGGTATAGCCTTTCAGCTTGTCTCCGATGTTCTGGACTTTAGCAAGAAGGTCATCTATAGAGATGTCGTCGGTAAGTATCATCGGGTCAAAACGCCAGACAACAGAACCTTTGCCAAGACGTTCAACAAGTAGTTTAAATGTCTCAATACGCTTTTCTAAAGATGGAACTTTTTCCAGTTTCTCAGATTCGTAATCATTGAGTGTGTACTGAATATAACACTTAATATTGCGTTCTTCAAGGATATGGAGATAGTCCAAAAGAGGATATGGATTCTTTGACCAAAACACGATGAAACGTGTTTTGTCATAGGAAACGTAAGACTTAACGCCATTGAAGGGGTTTGTCCAAGCAGAATATCCTTTCTCAAGACGGTCAAAGAACCAGTCTGCATAGAAAGCAGGAATGTCTGTACTTCTGCTTGCTGATATGATGATAGGGGCTTGTGCTTTGACAAATCTCCCATCAATAGTTATTTCTGTATGCTTCCAAGTTGCCATATTTATTTGTTTTTATTCTACTATCTTCAAAAAATAATAACATTGCTACCAGTTTATTTAACTATCTAAAAAGTAGCAATAGTCACAGCGTCTCTGATGTCTTCTTCTGTTGGTAAATAATATTGGCTGTCATATGCTCTTCTCTCCCTGAATGTGATAACAGGAGTTACCTTCTTCAATGTGTCTCCATTGACTACACTGTCGTATCGTATATTGGTTGTTAGTTCTGTTTTTAGCCATTCATTATTCCACAGAGGTTCTATTTCTTTCCCAGCAACTAGTTGACACAGGCGAAGAGAATATGGTGATATGCCGTTTTTCTTGTCTTGCTGATACGTAATATTCTGGAGCCAAAGTTGGTTATAGTCGGAATTCGGTTGGTTGCATAGTTTTGAATATACAAGACTGATGATTGCGCTTTTTTCGTTTTCATCTTTCAGTGAATCCACCATTCTGCTAAGAACACGCAGTGCGTAATGGCAACAGCCTACGTTCTCTAAGGCTATCTGGGTACATACAGCAGACATGGCTCGCACACTGCCACCTACAAGTCTGCGTTGTTTGGTTATCTTTTCAGTTGTCGGCTCACATTCTTCAAACACAGGTTTTGTAGTAACCTCTTCTTCATAAGGCTTGAGCCAGTCTTCTATACGTTTGTCTATATCCGAAAGCATGGTCTTGATGGAGCCGCAGTCTGGATATTGACGGGCAAACATTAAGATGTAGAGCAGGTGCTTCTCGAAACTGTCAAAGTCGCAACCCTTTTTGTTGAAGATAGGTGTATTGTAGATATACGCAAGTTTATCAGATTTTACAGCATCTATTACTATACAATCGCTAATCTTTGTCTTCTTGCTGTTCATACGGAAGTTCAGACTCTCCAACACATGCTGTAAGATGTAAGAGATCTTTTCAAGCACATCCTTATCGTTGCATAAAATACGATAGTCATCACGATAACGAATAATTTCGTATGGATTTGTGATACCTGCCTTTTGTATTGCTTCATGTAGCAAAAGATCTGAATATCCAAGTATGATTTCACCAATAAAGTCAAATATAGCATTTCCTTGTGGAATGCCAATATTACGTCCTTGTTGGAAAGCACGAAGATATTTTTGGATGCTTTTTGAAATCGAACTCTCGTTGTCTTTCTCATACTGAGTGTCTTTAAAAGAGAACGCCCAATCAAATGCTTGCGGATTTACAGAGCCGTAACAGTTTGTAATGTCTGTAACGAACATATAACGGTATTCCAAGGATAGCTCTATACTCCGCTGTTCCATAGAACTCCACCAATTAATTATGGTAGTGGATTTATGAAAAGGTTCTTTTTCCTTTGGTATAACGGGTAAAGCACATGATGTAATATGTGGTACCTGAAATTTCTCGAAGAGCTTTTTTATCAAAGTCCAAGACTGTTCGTTGCAAATTTCTCTAACAAGAAAATAGTATAAAAAAGGATTAGCCAGGATAATCGGGCGAACAGCATAGCGCCTATCTTTATTGAGTAATATATCCAAATTAACATCAGATAGATTCTCTGGTGATATTCCATCCTGTAGGCATTCCTCGTAGGGCTTATCTTCAACTACTTCTTTTATATTTTGAAGTAGTTCGTCAAATACAAAATACTCTGGGAGTTCAAATCCATGATATTGTTCGGATTTCAAGAAGAAATCCATTGCATCTTTTGACTCGAGACTTAATACATTCTTTGTTTCGTTAGCCATAAACATTGTTGTAATTTAAATTCTATTATAGAGTTTCATCGCCTCCCTCGGCACATACGCCGTAGCCACCAAGCACCCATCAAATAATTCCACTACCACGCGCTGTTGCCCTGCAATCCTCGCCACTCTTCCATGAACACCCTTGAATTCACCTTCAGTCACAACTACGTTATCACCCAGTTTGAACTGGATGTTGTTAGAAGTAACATGAATGATATGCGGATTCTTGACAGATGTGAGGCGGATGAAGTTGTTCATGGCTTCATCTTGGATTGTCAACGGTGGATTGCGGTCGGGATTGTCTTGGCGATGGATGGTGTGATTGAAGTAGTAGCTGAGTAAGGCTCTGCTTTCATTTGCCACTACCTTGTTGTCGTGGAGTAAGGCTTCTATTTGCTCTGCTGATGCATGGACGAATATTAAGGAGGGGAGGAGTGGGGTGGCGATGATTCGTTTCTTGCCTTGCTTCCTTACCTCTTTATATTGCAAAGGAACATAACATTCGAGTCCTTTAGCCTCTACAAAGGTCTTTGCTTTGTCAATGCGTCCATACGAAACTCTTAGCACGAACCATTGCTTGTTTCCGGCAGGCACATTCTCTACCGACACCCCATTCCTGCTATCTTCAGAAGTGGAGGGCGTGCGGGAGGTAAGTCCAGCACTTTGACACGATAAGCCAGTGTCGGATGGCTGCCCATTATACAATGAAGCGTCTGCCTTTGGAGACAGGTTGGTAGTATCTTCCAATGTTGTGCAGAGGTTAGATTAAAACCAATAGACTTATTCTTGATAGAATTGTCATAATGTGACTACAAAGATATGAAAACTAAACAAGAATGGAAAAAGAAAACAAGGAAAATATTTGTGTCGTGGAGTTTTTAAATTTATTAGGGCTGTTGGTGGCTGACTGATAGCGACTCATCTGCCAGACCATATACGAAACATCAAACGGTTTTTGGCATAGTTACCAATAGTAAGAACCTTATAGGTATGCGAACCTATACCTATAGGCGGAGTGCCTTTATAAATATTGCTGACCGCTGGAATGTGTACCTTTGTTCATGGTTGCTTGAATTGGTATTTGCAATAAACATGGGTAACTAAAAAGGCTGGATTCCTCATGATGGAATCCAGCCCTAATTATTTTTGCTCAAAATATCTTAGCGTACAGCAATAAAAAGTTCTGCTTGACAGCAATATCCTGTTATATACTGTAGACTGCAGAATGTAAGTTATATACTGCAGAATGTAAATCTTGCTCGTCTTTTTACATCCTCATTATTCTTCCCTTATTACCACTGTCACGCCGCGTGCAGCCTGCGCTCCCATTACCAGCGCCTGCTCGATGTCGGCAGTCTTTGATGGTCCAGAGATGAATGTGCCGAGTCCGGTTTCTGGCATGCAGATGCGTTCGTATGCCTCGTGCATGTTGTTCACGATGCCGCTCTTCGGGAGGACGATGACCAGATATTCGCTGATGAAGCAGACTGCTTTCTCCTTCATGTCCTGCGGAATCCAGACGCAACCATTCTCCGCCACTCCAATCTGTCCGTACACCACTCCTACGT
>UMAC01028302.1_pt1 | contig 13315 bp, 8 predicted proteins | sample 1963591 | NCBI WGS metagenome assembly UMAC01 (sample SAMEA4835904, study PRJEB28245) | human gut metagenome | biome: gut microbiome; material: fecal sample | place: Denmark | collected 2008
GCGAGACTAAATTCAAGCCGTTCTTTGGTACTCTCTTTGAGATGGATGAGCTGGTGTATGTTACACAGGTATCTCACCCCAAGTCTCGTCATCATAGTATGCGCGACGCCTTAGATTTTCAAAAAATTTACCTCCCGGGCGGCTCTTCAGGAGCTCCGGATCGGTTGATTGCTGTTGTTAACTTAAACTATATGTTCCCCTTGCCAAAAACGATGCTTAAAACTTTAGATTATGGCGATATCGACCAGTATCGAACATTTCCATCCTCTGCCGAAAAAGGAAAATACATAGACTTATTGAAGAAAGAGATATCTAAGATTAACGAATTAGGTATTGAGAAAAAGGCTTTTCGGCTTTATCAATTAAAGCTTAATTACCCGAATGATAAAGTTTCGTGTCGGTGCGTCGATTTCAAATTTCTCGAAAGCAAATCCCGTGAATATAACTCAAACACATAATTAAAAAATATAGCCGCCAGTATCATTAATTAGTTCGTCAATATTGCTGGCGGCTATTATAGTTCTCGCCGTCAAATGCTAATCACCAAGTACACCCGCAGTCCTTACACTTAAAGCTCTTGTTTATCTTATTAGAAAAGATACCAAAGAGCCCCACAGATACTGCACGGTCAACGACGTCGAGTTTTTTGATGTTCGTTGACCCACAGGTGGGACAGTGGGGGAGGTCTTCATTTCTGAGCTTCTCCATAAGCTGTCTGTTCTGCTCCTTAAACTCGGGCGTTTGTTGTATTTTCTTTATTTCGTCATCCTCCATATAGGCGGTCTTTATAGACAGCTCCTCGTTATAGAGTGGATTTTTGTCTATGTCTAACACCATTAACTTTGTTAGATGAAGGGACTCAGTTGCGGGTTTATCCATTATAGGATTGTTGCTAATTATCATATCATCTTCAAACTTAAGCCACTCCGTCATAAACATATCTGACGTATACCATTCTGGGAACTTTATAAGTCCGCTATCAAACCCACAAAATCTACAACTATTGACGCGAAAATCCTTAATATCATCCGCATTATTATCTCTGAGAATGTGTCCACATTGTGGGCAGTATGCCAACATTTGACCCATCGATATCAGTCTCCTTTTTATTATATATTGAGTAAATCCCCTACTTGATATATGATTAACGATATTCACTACCAGTGGAGCTGGTAACAAACTTGGTGATTTGTCCATATTTGGCACATCGTTCAGCGAGATAAAAAAGACTTACGACTCTTTTTCTGTCCTAAATCGTTCAACTGCACTTAGGGTTGGCAAAGATTTCGCATCTGGCTTCAAAGTCGCGAAGGCTAAAGTAAAGGACTTCGGAGATGCTGCCGTAAAGACGATGAAGCAAGTCCGTGAGTCGTCGAAGAAGAGCAGCGAATCGGCGTTAGCGGCAATTCTTGATTCTATAGATGAAGATTCCGACTCAGGAAAAAGGAATAAAGGCTTTATTAGCAAGTGGAGCAAAGCCAGTTCAGACGACCGTATTAAACTCTTAGAAACCGCCGACAAATCCATGAAGGACTATCTTAAAACGGTTGATGAGAGTGGACCCACATGGGAAGGCTTCGTAAAACACCAGAAGAACGCCGCCGCCCAAATAGAGGCTACGGGTATTAAATCAAAACTCGCCGCCGTCGGACTCAATATCTTCAAAGCCGCCGCGGGTATGCTTGTCACTGTTGTTGCTCAGTTCGCTATTCAGAAGCTGATTGAGGGGCTTGACTATCTTATCCATATGCAGGATAAGCTTGATGAAAAAGCTGAAGCGTCTCGCACTCAATACAAGGAAACAACTGAAGAGTTGAACAATCAGGAAGAGGCTTTAAAGAAAGTAAAAGATCGTCTCGTCGAGCTTGAAGCGATAAAGAATCCATCGTTGGCGGATAAGGCTGAGACCGAGGAGCTTAAAAAGCAAAACCAAGAGTTATCGCTTCAGATTGAGTATTATAAGAAGAAGCAAGAAATCGAAGAAGAACAGGCGCGCAAGGACGACGAAAAGGCGTGGGGCTGGTATACCCATTATAAAGATGAAAATAGCGCACGGCGAACTTATTTTAAATCTGAATACAACCTTTTTGGCGAGTCAAGCTATGATAAAGATTTAGCAACCCTGAAGCAGCTCAATAAGGCAAAAGAGGAATACAACAACCTCTATAAACAAGGTTATGATTTAGAGACACTCTCTTCGGAGAAAGCACGTCTTGAGAAAGAAATCGCAGATCTTGAAGCCTCTCTTTCAAAATCTGTTACAAAGGTCGAAAAATATCAAAATCCTGAAGCGATTAAGTTTGCTGAAAAAATGAAATTTGCGCTTCTCGATGCAGACCAAAAGGCTGAGGCTCTTCATACAAAGCTCTCAAGTATTGCCGTTAACGACAGTGCAGTATCTGAACTTGAGCGAGTCGCTCGCTATGTGGGTGACGACAAGAGCTCAAAGAGCATGGAAGACTTTGAAAAAGCTTTGCATAAAGCTATCCCGGACAAAGAAGAGTACGATGCTTTTGTTGAATTTGCGGGTGGTATAGATGCCCTTGCCGCAAGCTTTGGCAACTCCACGGCGGCTACTGATGAATACGCTCAAACCGTTAGTGAGATGCAAGACCTTGCAGACCTCAGTAAAATTTTTGGTAACTGGGAGAACGCCTCCGATGAAGCAAAAGAGTCTATAAATAAGTTCTTATCTCTCACGGGCGATGAGTTCCGCTCCCAGTTTGAAGATAAATTTGGTGGTCTTTCAGATGAAGTACAGGACTTCCTGTCTTCGGTTTTCCAGATTGACGGTATAGACTCTTCTCAAATTTTTGAGTTCTTTGGTTCAATTGGTGAGATAGCCCAAGAGTTCGTTAATGAAAGCGAGAGAGTTTCGGAAAGCTATTCAAAAGCAGCCGATAATTTGTCAACCTCTTTTGGTAAGAGTTTGGACGGCGTGTCGGGCAATATAGACTCAGCTAAAGAGTTGTCTACCGCCATGACTGCGGTTAAAGCCACTTACGATGATTTAACTGCGGCTATGGAAGAGCAAAACAATACGGGCGAAATATCGCTACAAACATATCTGTCTCTTATTGAAAAGAACTCTAAATATGCAGAAGTTTTGGAAATTGATGAGACTGGCGCGATACATTTAGCTACCGATGCTCGCAAAAAAATGGTTATGACACAAATCCAAGCCATTCAAACGAGTATTCAAGAAGAGATAAATTTAAAGCAAAGCCAGTTAGCGATGTACAAATTCAGAGGCACATTAGCGGTTTTGTCTCAGGCTATATTCGATGACGCGATAAAACCGAGCATTAAATTTGCCGCCGTACTTAATGTCCTTAAGCAAGCTCTCGCTCAAATAAAAGCCGGTAAGTTCACTACTATGAACTTCTCTAATATGTTTGAGTCAGAGGTCAACAAAATGTTGGCACAGGCTGGCAAGAGCTCTTCCGATTATAATAACAAATACGCTGATAACGTAAAGAATCTTCAGTCGGAGATAAGTCAGCTCGAAAAATACAAGGCAAATGTCGGACGTATTCAAAACGTCGGCGACTTTAACACCTACTACAGCGGTGGGTCTTCTAAATCTAAGTCCTCGTCTTCCTCATCTTCTTCCTCTTCATCTTCCAGCGACCCACGCCTTAAAGCGTGGAACGAGATGTTGGCTGTTAAGAAGCACCAGCTCGAAATGGATCAGATTACCGAAGAGCAATACTACGCTTGGCTTGAAGCTAACTACAAGAAGCAGCTTAATAACCGAAAGAAGTATGCTGAAGAGTGGCGCAAGTACGAAGAGGAAATCTACAAGTGGAAGAAGCAGAAACGCCTCGACGACTGGAATGAAGCTGTTGACCTCAAGAAGCATGAGCTTGAAATGGGTAAAATCGATGAGGGCGAGTATTACGCATGGCTCGCGGCGAACTACAAGAAATACCTCAACGATAAGACCAAATACGCCGAAGAGTGGCGTGAAAATGAAGAGGCTATCCACAAGTTCGAGGAACAACAGGCTAAGGACTCACAGGACGCCCTTGAAGACCTTATCGACCTTCGCATTGATATGCTCAAACAGGAGAAGAACAACGAGAAAGATGTTCTCAAAGAGCGTCAAGATAATGTAAAAGATTTCTACGACAAACAGCGCGACCTCCTCAAGGAACACTACGACCAGATAGACAAAGAGGAAGAGCGCCGCGAGAAGCGTAAGAAGGTTACAGATATACAGGCGGAATTGCTCGAACTCGAAGCAGACGACTCCGTTGAAGCGCAGAAGCGTCGTCTCGAACTTGAAGAGAGTCTCTCCGACGCTAAAAAAGACTTAAACGACTTTGAGCGCGATGAGGAACTCGACAAGGCTGAGAAGATGTACGACGACCTCGAAGAGATGCAGACGCAGTATTACGAGAAGCAAATAGAAGCTATCGAGGACTACCTTGACAACGCCTATGAGCTTCGTCAGCAAGCCATCAAAGACTTGCAGAATGGTAATGCTCAACTGTATCAGGAGATGATTGAGTACAACCGGTCTTACGGATCGACCATCGATGCGGATGTCACTGCCAAGTGGGAAGCCGCATACGAGGCTCTTAACCGTTACAATAGTCTACTCGACGACAACTACGGCATGAAGCTCGACAATATGACGGGCTACAACAAGGGTAAGTATGAGACCGCCGCCGAGCGTGAAGCTCGCGAGAGGGCAACCCAGAGAACGAGTGCAAAAGATGCGGCGCAAACCATCGCTAAAAATGCGGGCAAGTCCAGCGGTTCTTCTAATACAAGTCGGAAGTCTGGACCCAACCGTGGCGATAAGGTGACTATCAAGAAGTCGGCAACGCACTTCTCTTCTCAAAGCGGAAACGCAAAAATGGCATCTCATGTCCCCGGAGGCAGGTATACCGTTTATCAGGTCAAGGGCAACCAAGTCCTCATAGGCGTTAACGGCGCGTATACCGGTTGGGTGTGGAAGTCTGATATTCAGGGTTACGCTACGGGTACTCCCCACGCCAAAGGCGGTATAGCCAACATTGACGAAAAGGGTCTTGAGCTTATACTCGGCTCCCCCGACAAGGGTCGCTACAAGTTCCTCAATGACGGCGACAAGGTGTTCAACGCCAAGGCAAGTGAGTTTCTTTACAAGTGGGCTAATCAGCCCGGTGAGGTGCTCGGCTCAATGATTAAGTCTCTGTCTGCTGCGTCGTCCGTGTCTATAGCGTCTCCGTGTAATATTACAGTCGGCGACGTTGTTATTAATGGATCGGCTGACGAGAAGACGGTTGGCGAGCTGCGTAGAGCTCACAAGCAAATCGTTACAGATATTCTTAATGAATTTAAGAAAATGAAAAAATAATTTTCTATAAGCTGATTATATCACACTCCAAAACAATGTCAAGCATATAACGGGGAGATATTTTCATAAATATTTCCCTGTTTATTATGCGGTTGTCATTTTTGTATAAATGTGATAGGTTCATCAAGTTGCTGTTGTTAGAAAGATTAGCAATCTAAAAAACCGAACACCCAGACCTCTATTCGCTCGTTTTAGAAAGGCTGTCTGAGTACAATAGAAATCTTGTAAGTGATGCAAAATAAATCAATTAGACCGTCGTTATGGCAACGACGGTCTTTTTATATAACAAAAATCTGCGTACAAATAATCAAAACTGTACGCGGATTTTATTATTTTAGAAAGGGGCGAGTCAATATTTATCTGTTAGGAAATAGGTTCATTTATGACGGAGTTAACTCGTCGCGTTATAATCTTTCAATTCTGCGAATTGATACAGACGGGCTTACTTCGGCGGAGGGTTCTGTGGAATACTCGTCGTCGTTCTTTCCTGCGCAGAATAAAAGATATATTACAGGAGTCTCCCGCGAGAGCGCTCCGCTTGAGTTCGAGGTCGAGATAATCGGCGAAGAGGGGTATTGCTCTGTACATGAGCGAGCTATAAAGAATTGGCTCTTCAACTCCCCTACCTTCAAAGAGCTCTATATAGACCCCGAGGACGACAAAGAAGCCGAGTATGTGAGCGGTACAATAAAAAGACAATATCTTGAGTGTGTATTCTGTAACCCTGAGAAAATTGAATACGCTGAGGGTACTGTCGGCTGGCGTTGTACTTGTATGTGCTCATCCACAATGGCTATACAGGAAAAAGTGGAGGTCACAGCCACCTCTTTCAGCTCGGATATAACGCTTAATGTTGATACGGACATACAGGATTACGTCTATCCGTATCTTGTTATCACCTGCGGCAACACAAAAGCGGATGTGACTATAACAAACAAAAGCGATAACAACCGTGCTATGCAGATTAAAGATGCGACGGCAAAGGCTGTGTTGTACGCCGATTGTGCTATAGGAACGATTGTGAACGACGCCGATGCCGAGTATTACAACAAGCTTGTCAATCAGCATTTCTTGAGGCTTGTTCCGGGCGAGAATATCATCTCTGTTACCGGTGGTGTGTCGTCGGTAAAGTTTACTTGGAATAATGCGAGGTGGATGACGTGATAGCAAGGTTTGACAAATTCAAACGCTTCGAGACTCCCCTACTCACGGTGTGCAGCCCCGGCAGTTATGTGACTTCAGATAATTTACTCACCAATTCGGTGTGCGCGTTGCCGTATGCCAAAGATATAGATGCTACCCTCAATTTTGGCTCTCTCTCTGAGTTAGCCTTTACTCTTCCGCTTATCGACGAAAAGGTGCGTAATACCTATAGTGACCTCGAAACTGGAAGATATATATACGCCTCGGATATTGGATATTTCATAATAGACAGTGTTGAAGACTCGTTCTCCCAAGAGGGGCGAGTAAAAGAGATATCCTGTGTGTCCGTTGAGCGTGAGCTTGAGGAGCTTGAAGCGCCGTTCTACAAGGCGGGTGTTTATCCGCTGATATCTAATGATACCAAAGACGGCGTGTTAACCCTTGCTATAGCTAAATGTCCGTCGTGGTCTCTCAACCATATAGACGACAAGGTTAAGGCTCGCAGTAGATATTTTGAGATCGCAGAGTCTACGAGCATATACGAGTTCTTTATGAACGACTTGCAGGACAAGTTCGATTGTGTGTTCTGCTACGACATAATTAACCGCAAGATATCTGTATATGATAGAGCTGCCTACGCCGACCAGCACCTTACAAGTATTCATCTTGCAAGGAACAATATTATTGAGGGGCTTGATATTTCGCAGGACTACGACGACCTCTACACGGCGTTAAGTGTTACCGGCGACGAGAATATGAGTATTCGCCGAGTTAACCCTATCGGTACAACCGTTATTTACGACTTCACATACCATAAACATTGGATGTCTCCTGAGTTACAGGACGCGGTTACGCGCTGGGAAGCAAAAATTGCCTCTGTGGAAGAAAGTTATGTAGCCCTCAACAGAGAGTATTACAACCAGTATCTCGCTATGAGCGAAACGCAGATGGATATAGACAAGCTGAATACTCAGATTGATATCTATTACACCTGTCGTGATTGTATTCTTTCCGGCACGATAAGTTCAAAGAAGACATCGCTGCTTAGCCAGCTCAAAAAGAGTGGCGCGGTTGGCAACGACGCGACTACGGATGCTGTGCCCGTCGCTCTTACAACTGTTAATGCCAAAATCGCAGAATTATCTATAGCTAAGGCGCAGAAGCAGACGCTATATAATTCTCAAAAATCACAAGCAGACGCAACTAAAGCTCAGATAGATGCCATTCAGGCGGCGTGTAGCTTGTCTACGACCGCAAGAGACGTCAACGGTAAAGTCATATTTACGGACGAGCTTCTTCGTGAGTTGTCTGCCTATATAAAGCAAGCCGACTACACAGACGACAATATCACTAAGACGGATATTATGTCTCAGGATGAGATATTTGACTGGTGTGTTGAGCTTATGAAACGAGCCAAAACTCAGCTTTCTAAAATTTCAACACCCAACAGAAAGTTTGAAGTCACAACTCGTTCGTTTATTTTTTCACAGCAATTTGCCTCATTTACTTCGCAACTTGAGAGCGGCTGTATAGTGACCGCAGAAGTAGACGACGACCAATTTGAGCAACTGCACTTGCTCACTATAGACATAGATTTTGAGTCCAAAACCATATCTCTAACATTTGGTAACAAATACAATCAGTATGACCCGAGGTCGTTGTTTGATGATGTGTTCGGCGATGTATCAAAGTCAAAGGCTACCTTGCAGTATGTCACAGGCATAGTCGAAGATATGTCTAAGCAGGTCAGCGATGCTTCCAAGTGGATCGACGAGGCTCTGATACTTACAAAAGACAAAGCTCTCTCGGCTAAAAATCAAGAAGTTATCATAGACGACGGCGGCTATCTCGGTCGCTTGCGTAAAACACAAAAGGACGCGCAGGGTATGGATGCTCTCGACGCCGACGGCAACCCTATCTTTCTTACGGATTCACAGGGTAATCCTATATACGACGGCGAACAGCTCCGCATTGTTAACAATTGTATAGTCTTTACTGACGATGGGTGGGAGACAGCTAAAACGGCTGTTGGCAAACTGTATCTCGGCAAAGATGACAGCGGCAATGATGTTTACAAGTACGGCGTAGCCGGAGATGTCATTATAGGTAAGATTATAGCCGGTAACAATCTTATTATAGCTGGTGGTTCTGAAGAAAACGGAGACTACAGTGTAACTATAGATGATAAAGGACTTGCGATTAACAACGGTGATATTCTTATAAAAGACCCAAATGGCAAAAAAGTGTTCGGTGTTGAAGACGGGCAGATGTATTTGGACGGCAGTATTGTAGCTACTGGCAGTTTGTCTATAGACTCTATTGCGGTCGGCGACTACACAAACTATGTCAACCTCAGCGAAGAAACTGCTGATGTGTACGGATTCAAATCCGCCGCCGAGTATGCCGCTGAAGCAGCTCACAAGCCGTATATAAATGAGCGTTGGCTTACTCCTATCTCCTACCCTACCGCTTCGCCATATTTCACTTACATCAGCAAATTATATCCGTGTAAGATTGGCGACTCATTCAGAATTACAGGTAACGTGTATAGCCGAGCGTATCACAATAATTCGTTGGATGTTAAGATTGCTCTTGTTGTTACCGTGCGTAACGCCCAAGGCGTAGAGAGCAAGAAAAACATATATTCTGATAAAGTGCCGCTTTCAAGCGGTGGCTATACGACGCTCAACAGCACCGTCACTATTGACACTAAAAGCCTTGAAAGCACCGCACTTACTCCGGTTAATTTCTCTATTGCTATAGCTACATTTGTCAAAGACACCTCTACTAAGACTAATGTTACTGCGGGTTGGTACGCAGTTAATAACCTTGAAGTTCGTAGAGCTTCTGCGGGTGAAATAACTGCGGGTCTGCTTAAATCAAAAGACGGCGAGACTTATATTAACCTTGATACCGGTGACGCGCAACTCACGGGTACGGTTAGAGTTAAAGGCACTAACTACGACGTGTGGCTGAAGAGTGAAACGGCAGATGGAGAAACCGAGGTTGGTCTTTATTTAACCAAGACAGATGGTTCAGATACTAATGGCAGAGTTGTCCTTTATGAAGATACCTCCGGAGATACTTGCGTAGCTATAGCCGGGGAAACAATAGTAATCGGCGCAACAAGCAGCGATAGTAATTTTGCTAATAATCTATTATTACAGAGTACAGGTTATTTAAGTATACAGGCGACAAATAATATAGTAATTCAATCTCTCGGATTTACGAGTAATAAAACCGCAAAGGGTGGAAGGGTAACAATTTCTTGCCCTAACGGTTTTAATGTAACTTGCGAAGGCGAAACCACAGCCAATACAGGAAAAATTAATTATAATAAAATTAATGCCTTGTGGGAGATTAACCCCGCTATCAAAACGGGGGTTCTGAAAGCGACATCGGGTGTTTATGTTAAGGGGGTAGAAATAGGTTCGTACCCTGAGCTTTGGACGAGTTCTGGATCATTTATGGGCGGAGACCAAAGAGCTTCCTTAGCCCAAAATGTTTCAGCTATGCCTAACGGGATTGTTCTTGTGTGGAGTGCGTATACAGACAAAGCAGAAGATTATTGCTGGAATTACACTTTCATTCCTAAAGAACACGTTAAAAATCGAAATGGAGATGGCGTGTCGGTATTTCTTGCTGGAAGTGCAAGCTTTAAATATGTAGCACTTAAATATATATATGTTTGGGATAACGAGGTTTTGGGAATCTCGCTAAATACTGCCGACGCCACTATTGGCGGCATACAGTCTACGCCCCAAAAGTTTGTTCTGCGCAAGATTATAGGTGTATAACCCAACACGAATAAAAGGAGCTTATATAAATGACAATAGAAAATGCTTACAGAGCCCGTGCGGCTCTTAATAAAATAAGTTGTAATGCTATGCCCGCTAAAACGGCATACAAAATCTCGAAGCTGTACAGCGCCCTGAAGGACGACGCTGATTTCTATACAGAGCGTCTCTCTCAGATAATTGAGCAGTACGGAGAGAAAGACGAGAGTGGCAAACCCGTCATAAGCGGTAGTGGTTACAAAATCCAAAAGGACAAGACGGACGAGTGTACCGCCGCCATTAAAGAGCTTAGCGAGATAGAGGCTACTACGCCCGACACAAAGATTTATTTGTCGGAGCTTGATAACGTTGAGCTCTCCCCCGACGACATAGCTGCAATCTATGACTTTATTGAAGAGGATTGATGCTATTTGCGTGAAATCTACATAAACGCCGAATATCCCAACACGCAAGAAGTGGTGTGGGGGTACGATGGCGAAAACAATAGTGCAGACCTAAAAATAAAACTCCCCGATTTTATGGTCGGGGAGAAATTCAATTACACGATTCATTTTAAAGACGCCTTCAACAAAGAGTCATCTGTTGGTGCGACGGCAACCGACGGCGTGTGTTCTGTGTTGCTTACAAAAAGTTTAGCTGTCGGCGGACGACTGAAAATACAGGTCGTCGGAGTTAGCCCTAAGACGGCGACGACGGGTGTGTATAAAGTAAAAGCCCCTAAGTCAGCAGAGAAAATCAGACTTGTGATAGGCTCGCAAACTATTACTTTGGCGAAAAATGACTCAAGGGTTCTATCTGTTGATGAGTTTGAAAATTATGATATATGGACGCTCAAATTCAAGATTAATGACGGGGCATATGCCGTAGAAGCTAAGTACGGGGTGGAGTGGGTTGCAACTGATAGCGTTCTACTCGTTGCAAATGAACAAGTAGTCAAGACGCCCGTCTTGATTTTAATAATTAAAAGTAAGGATGGTGACTTAATCTGAGAGAAGTATATATAGATTTACAGCGTCCTGTTAAAGTAAACATAGGATATATTGGCGAGCATAAAGCCACCAAGCTTATAATCGCTTTATCGCCCGATCTCAAAGACGCAACCTCTTACAAGATAGAGTTTAGTACCTGCGGAAAGGTAATCGCATCAAACGCAGTAACTGCAAGTAACGGCGTAATTAACTATGCCATTCCGCAGGACATCACACTAATGCCTATAATAGAGTCCGTTATGGGTATTCAGGTTATAGGAAACAACGGAGAGAACATTATTAAATCCCCAATAGTAGAGGCTTATATTGGAAGTAGCTTGCTGGACTCGACTGAGGTAGCTTCTGACGCCCCCACAGATATCTCGACAAAAGTTGAACAATTGATGGCGGCTAAACATAGCCACAGCAATAAGGCTGTCTTGGATAAGTTTGCTGAGACAAATGGCAAGCCGACCTATAACGGTCAGGCTTTAGGCGGTGGTGGTGCGTCAACCGCTGAAGACGTCAGTTATACCAACACACAGTTGCCGAATGCCGAAAATGTTAAGACGGCACTCGACAATCTCGTTTCTAACTCCCACAGCCACGCCAACAAAGACACACTCGATAAGCTTTCCGACTCAAATGGCAAGCTCCAATATAACGGCTCTGATGTCGGACTCAAAGGTGATAAAGGTGCGGACGGCAAAGACGGCAAAACGCCTGTCAAAGGTACAGACTACTGGACGACGGCAGACAAAGAGGAAATAGTAGCGGACACGCTCGCCGCTCTGCCGACATGGACAGGAGGTAGTTACTAATGGCGTTTGACAAAGTAATTGACTCCACCCAACTTGACGCCGCAATGACTTACACAGCCGGTCGCATTCGTGCCAAGACAGGTAGCGCAGACCAAATAGCGTGGAATTCAGCCAAAGGCTTTGGTGATGCGGTTGACGCTATAACAGGTGGTTCTTCTGCGCCGGAGTCTGATACACGGGAAGTGTACCAAGGCACTCGCCCCGCCGAGTGGCTAAGGTTGCCGGATTATGACAAGGTCGAGCAGAATACTATGTATTTGCTCGTCGAGCTAAAAAAAAATTATCCTAACAAGGGAAATTTCACGTTTCGCGCTACCTCTGCAACCGTGGACGAGGGAATCGTGGTTAATGGTGCTTTTGTTTCAAAGGCAAGCAGGACAATCGCGGGGAATGGTATTAATAATGACGCAACCATTACGCTTGATTACGATTTTAATGGGTTTGATTGGGCGAAATCGCTGTCGAACGAAAAAAAACAAATAGTCGTCAGAATCACTCTTACAACGCCTTATCGCAATATTCAATTCAGAGACACCTACAACTATTACTGTCCGACGATAATTAGAGATGTGATATATAATGTAAGTGCCCGCGACCCTTACACCTCTGACGTATATTTTTACGGCATTAAATACATCTATTTGCTAGAAGGCTTCCCTGCTATTAACAGAGCGTATGGTCTTGAGGGGTTGGGCGTATCGCCTACCAACAGCAACGCGGGAACAGGGTATGGCGGGCTTGACATTGCTCCGGAACTTAGGCGTTTGACGGGTTGTCCAAAAGTTAAAAAGATAGTCGCTTCTGATTTACTCGAAGAGTTAGTTGTTGATATATCGGAGTTCACAGCTAACGGAATCGACGTCAGCTTAAGGTCGCTCCGCAAAGTCGTTTTTAGCGGAACGGAAAATATGACCGCGTTTCCCGGTAATATCAACTTTAGCAAAACAAATCTTTCCGTTGCGGCGGTTACAGAAATGTTTAATTCTCTGCCTGATATTTCGGGAGGCACTGCGAGAACTATAAAACTCGCGATAACGCCCGCGACGGCGGTCGGCATACCTGACGATATTATTGCAGTGGCGACAAATAAAGGATGGACGGTGGTGACGGCATGACAATAAACGGCAACATACTCACGGCAGACGACGGTAAGGCACTGCAAAAAGGCGATGTTATCGCGGCAACCGTCCACCTCGGAGTCAACGACAGTGCAGAAAACTGGACGGAGATTGATAAGCC
>UMAC01048962.1_pt1 | contig 13190 bp, 27 predicted proteins | sample 1963591 | NCBI WGS metagenome assembly UMAC01 (sample SAMEA4835904, study PRJEB28245) | human gut metagenome | biome: gut microbiome; material: fecal sample | place: Denmark | collected 2008
AATTATTTGCACTGTCTACTGGGAGGTCATCATATCATTATCACCGTCTTTCTTCCATTCATCTAATGTTTTGGCTTCTAAATCTCTTGGAGTTTCTTCAGAAACATCATAATGCGGCTCATATTTTACTTTAAAATCCTTATAAGACGATTTGCGTATAGTTACAATACATACTCCTCCTAGTTTGCAATCGCCACAACCACAATCAGAGTCATACGCATGCGAACAATAATTAATCAATCCCTTAAGTGCTACATATTCATCTAGATCATCTGTTATAATCATTGTTTTGACTCCTCCTGTGCTAGCAAGTTGTAGAACAGTACCATTGCTTTTGTTTCTCTATTTGAGGTATTAATGTCAGTATAGTAAAGTTTACATATTTCATATAACTCACGTGCATTACGCTTATCTACATATTTCTTCCAATCCACTAAACCATCTGTAGCATCTTCAATAGCCATAAATAAAGCATGTCTAGTATCAATAATATCATTATCGTATGCTTTGACACATCTACTCAGTTCTTCAATTTCTTCTTCTCTAGCTCTTAACAAAACCTGAGCACCACCAATAGATTCAAGAAAATCGCAGTATTTTTCAAGTGCTTCTAAGTATTCTTCCTCTTCATCCTGGCAAAACACAACAGTGCATCCGTCAGACCCATTTCTATCAGGATCATCGATAAAATCTTCTATTTTAGGTCTTTTGTACATTTTATTAGGTCCTCCACACAATTTTGTTTGCATGCCTCACAATTTGATGAACATTCCTTTACAGAATCGTTATAAAAAGTAATCGGACCAGAAAAAATATAAGCATCATCTAGCTTTAATTTAAAAGGTAAACTAGTGTCTCCTCTTATTTCACTTTTTAAGACTTCATTTTCTTCTTTTACTTTATCAAGTTCATCAGCCAATTCATTGTATGCCTTTATCAGTCCACTTCTTTCATATTCAAGAGAATGTACTAATGCTTCTAATTCAATAGAATATTTTTGTAAGCTGCCTATTGTGATAGGCTTTTGAAGTGTTGGTTTAATCATTTTTTGAACTCTCCTTTTGATTTATTTCCTCAATCACAAGATTCAATTTGCCTAGGTTCTTTTTTATTGCTTTTTCTTTTCCTAAAGTAAGGAAATCAATAAGTCTCTGGCGTTCCAAACGTTCATTTGTTTCTAAGTATTCTTTATACAACTCACGCTTTTCATGTTCTTCTAATGTCTTAACTACAGATGGTGACACTATATTTGAAAACTTAATCATCTTTAGGTGTTCCTGCTTTCATTTGTTCAATATATATATCAGTTGCACACCTAAGAATAACCTTCTTTAAATTTTCATAATCATTTCCACGGTTCCATACATTATCCACTGCATTCTTAACCATTCTTAGAATTTCATTATATGTCATTCACAATCACTCCCATCTCATATACATACAATCAAGTGGAATATCTTCAGCTTGTTCTAGAATACATTCTCTTATGGAATCCAACGAATTAAGAGCACTAGACATTGTCCCCCAGCCGTTGCTAGGAAGTAACTCTGTATATTCATCAGAATTATATGCTATTTCTTTAATTCCTTTATCCATACGTTCCATTACATAATCACATCTATAATATTCACTACTTTTATAATTCCAATCCATACAGGCTCTAAACAGCTTTCCTAGATTGTAAGTAGGAGAAGAATAGAAAGGCTCTGCAATCAATGCATATTTATCACACCCTTCAACCTTTACATAAATACCAATGCTGTAACTCATATAATCACCATCCCATTACATATATTTATCATGTGAGTATTTAACACTCTTAGTGTCAGTTTTTGCATAAATCATAGTAGTATCAATCTGCTCGTGGCCTAACATCAACTGCACCTGTTCAATTGGCATACCTTTTCTCAAGGCAGTAGTTGCTGCAGTTCTTCTGAACCTGTGAGGATGTATATTTTCGAAGCCACATTCTCTTCCGAGTTTTCTAATATTTATTTCTACACCGCTTATTTGTAGTCTTGCGTGTTTTCCTTTTTTTCCATTAGCACTATCACAAGAAACGAATATATATTCGTTATCTATGTCTTTTCTAGCTTCTAGCCACTGCTGCATCCTGAGTACACTTAAAGTATTTAGATAGCACACTCTTTCTTTTGCACCTTTGCCAAATACCTTAATTTCTTTACGTTCTAAATCTAAATCCTTTATTTTTGCAGTAGTCAATTCTCCGATTCTGCACCCTGTTGTAAGCAGTAATTCAAAAATCGCCTGGTCTCTCACTGCTTTCAGCCACAATCTTGTGCCTATTTTATTGGCGCTCTTCTTTTCTGCAAGCTTGTCACGCATCACTTCAATCTGATCATCAGGAATTGGCTCCTTAATCACTTTATCTACTTTTATTTTCTTCATGGCTTTCATTGGATTGCCATTTCTTAGATATCCTTCATCCATGAGCCATGTGAAGAAAGACGAGAAGTTTCTCCTGTCATTATTTATAGTCACTTTAGAAACATCAGGATAATCAATCATTCTTCTTGCAAAGTGCATTCTTACATCATCTCTAGTCCACTCAAGGACGCTTTTTTTGATGTAGAAATGAAGCCATTTTTCTAGCGTTACTCTGTAATAGTCGATGGTTCTTTTTGATAACCCGTCAATTTTCTTCTGGATAAGAAATCTCTGAATAAGCTCATTGTCATCTAATACTTCTGTCGAAATTTGATTCTTTGTTCTGATCACTTCGACACCATCAAGTGCTACAAGCAATACACCTCGCAGCATTGTCAGTTCCTCTCCATCCAGCATTTTCATAGAGTTTAATACTCTATTGATTATCTCGTCTTTCAACACTAAAACCACCTCTCATTACATACATCGGAGTATGCAGCACTACATTATACTTATCTTCAAGACTGTTGCCTTGAATGACTTCTGCATTAATTCCAGCTAGTGAAAGCTGCACATATGTCATGTAGACGCATTTATAATCCAGATCCTGTGCCTTCACTTCTAGCAGCTGCTGATAGTTGTAACCTTTTTCTTTCATCACTTTTGCATATGCAAGTATGTTTGCTCCACCACCAGAAGAAGGCTCATTTAAATATTCTATGCCGCCTTTATAATCAGCTAATGCAACGCTTGCCATCATCTTGCATACATGAAATGGAGTGAAGAACTGCCCTGTATGACTGTTTCCGGTGCTTAATTCCATGTAGATCTTCCCTAAGTAATCATCTAGGCCATTCCCCAGAAGAAAAGAAAGACGTCCTAGCATGCATCCTAGTGTGAAGAAATCATCTTCACTGTATTTTCTTGCAATGCTGAAGAAAGCTTCTTCACGTTCTTCAGCTGGTTCGATACTCTGTGCAATTGATAATGCTGACATCTCCACCCAGTCAGCAAAGACCTGATGAGGAGTATACTTTCCAGCCATTCTGTTGATATTGTCAATAATATACTTCATATAAATACAACCTCTTTCAGTAATATGCTTTTGCTTTTTCGTCCCAACACAGTAATTCAATATTTTCCATTAGTTTTTCATACTGTTCATAAGTAAGAGCATTCGCAATTACTTCAAATTTGTTCTTTTTGTTGAAACTTCCTCTATTGCTGACTCTTTTATATGCAGCTGCCACTTTTCTCATATCTTCTTCAAACATCATCGGAATGAGCGGACTGAACACTTTTCCATTTGCATAATCAAGAGCTGTCTGACGTGATATAAATGTTCTAAGTGCAGCATCTCTTGAACTCCTGTATATATCACCTGTTTCAGCATTATAGATAGGCTTGCCTTTTCTCTGCCTTAAAGCGCCTATCCTTCCTGCTTCTTCATTTGTTACCATCAGAAGATTTGCCTGATGATTATTCTTGTAGTTGCCGTCCTTATGGATGATTCTGCAGTCTTTATAGATTGGCCCATGCCATACCTCATATACGATTCTAGCTAGATTCATATCTTTGTTATCGACTTTTACATAAAGTATTGGAGAATGGCCCATTCTTATCTGTGGCTTTCTTAAGAATGGGCTGCACATATTAGTCGTTCCATTTTTATAATGCTTTAAGACATGGCCTGTGTTGGAAACTTCAAAAAAGTTCCTTCTCTTCTGCCGTTTTTCCAGAACTTCCATATCTGTTCCTGTTTCATTTCTTTGGCTCCGGAAAAAAATAATTTCTAAATTCATTATCAGTAAAAACAATTGCTGTAGGATCTACTCGGAAGATATTGCCTTTTTCATCTTCGATTATGGCACATACCTGACTAATCTGCCCTCCTGGAGGGCCTCCTACTAAAGCTGAAGCACCAACAACATTGGCATACTGCTCAAAACAGTGAAAAAGATAGTTTTCATCTTTAAATCTGCATGTCCTTAAATGATTTCTCATAATTATTTCTCCTATCTTAAGGCTTTTGTTATTCTTAGAAGCTTTAGCACTTCATTATTACTCATACCGCCAAATACCTCACCTTCACAAAATCCCTGTTTTTTATACTGCATGGATTCAAACAGATCATCCTTACCTCCGTAGGAATATCTATGCTTGATTACACTGACTACCCACCCGTTCTCAAATTCAAACTGCCAGTGCCATCCATCAAAAAGTCTTTTTTCTATTTTCAGATGACTTTCAAAGCCATCGTATTTTAATATTGTATATTTTTTTATGCTCATAATGATGCATATAGTGCAATGAATAATATGAATATCAATACCAGATAATTCATTGCTCCTCCTTTCTGGAAGAGTAGAAAGAATTCCTTTACTCTGTCGAATTGATTTTCAATTCCTTCTTTCTACCTTCCCAGTGCACATGATTTCTTTTTAGCAAAATTAGAGAGATATGTGGTGTGTTCTCACGAAGTCATGAAATCATGAAGCACTGTTTGGTTTATTTTCAAATTGCATGTAATAGAAATCGCTACGGCACCACAGTCATGAGAGGGCCATTCTGAAGTATAAAGAAAGTACTCTTTCTAAATGTTATAAGCTTAAAAAGACCATGATGCCGTAGTATTTATTCCTTAGAATTGATGTAATCCTTTAAATATCCAATTGCTCCGATAAGAAATCCAAACTGGTCATCACTCAACCTGTCGATTATCCTATCAAGGCACTCCATTGCTGTTTCCTTTTCCATGTTTTCCTCCTGATTAATATTTATCCAAAGCAGCTGCACGCATGAGATGTGCATGTAAAATATCGAACAAAGTCACTTAGCTTGAGACTATTGTTTTTTTGAATTAATTAAAAGCGTGTGCTGCTCGAATTCTTTTTAATTTCATCTAAATAAATGCCAACAGATTCGCCATCCAGATAATAACGATTCGCTTCCATCGGAACTCTTGAAATGCTGATGTATCCAAGATCTTCAAGCATTTTTATACTTGAATGAATCCTTCCTTGCGAATATTTAGTTCTATTTTGCAAAGCAATCATCGAATATGTGCAGTTGGGAGTTCTTTTCTGTACGCATCGGTCAATGATAAGCATTAGAATAGTATTTGTATTTGCGCTTAGATTTTCAAAACGAATATTACTGATCATGCTGCGCTGGCACCTCTTTTCTTTTTCTTCTGAGACATTCAGAATGCACATCTTGTCCAGATCATCAAGTCTCTGAAGATACTGCATACACTCTGCAGATTGAATCATATCAATCCCTTTTTTAAGCAGCATTACTTTCAGCTTGCCTGATACATCTGATGCAGATAATGCATCTATGAATTTTTCAAAATATTCAGGTCTTTCCATTTTCGTAACCTGACCGTTATGAGTGATCTCACAAATCTCCTCCTAGAGTTTCCATCATCTTTCTTAGCTCCGCTATTTTTTCAGCAGTCACATGTTCGGGCTCTTTCTTTCTCTTCGGTTTGGTAGGCAAAGGCTTGATTTCCTCTTTTTTTGTTCTGGCAACCTTCAGGCAGAAGGCTTTCCAATTGCCAATCTTTTCAAAGCCAAATGAATCACATGCAAGAAACGTTGCTTTTGCTACTTCTTCACTGAATCCCTTAGATTTCAGAAAATCACACATTTCACTCTCACAAGGATGCTCCGCATCCTGAGAGTGTTTTTGTTTTTTTGTATTATTCTTGTATTTTGTTATATTGTGTTCAATTTTTGAACCGCAACGGTTCATTTTTTGAACCGCAGTGGTGCAATTTTTGAACACCAACGGTTCATTTTTTGAACCGCAGTCATTGCCTTGTGGTTCATTTTTTGAACCGCTATTTTTGTTATTTTCCGAATCTGATACGAACATATGCGTCCAGTAGTCATAATTGACTACTCTTATGAGCGTATATTTGTTCGTAGTTCTTTTTGATATCTCTCCTGAGGATTCGAGTGTTGATAATGATTTAAGAAGAGTATTTTTAGACATTCCAAGCTCTTCAGAAAGTCTTTTAAGCGATGTGACTGTCTCGCCTCTGTCAATCACAATTGACTGCCATTCAACGGCTGAGTAGTTGACAGTGAGCAATAGATGAAGCAGGACTCTCATTGCTCCATGATCTTTGTAGATGCTGCAGTTGATGATATCCCTGTTTATTCCAATCCAACCCATAACAGTCATCCTTTCATTCAGAATCTGACAGAATTGACTAGAACTGTAGATAATCTAGAATGTGCTTTTAATCTAGAATGTAGATAATCTAGTATGTAGTTCTGATGGCTTCTGTCGGACCTTCAGAACGTATAAAATGCGTGTAAGATAACCCTATGTTATCTCTCACTCCGATTTCTTGAAAATATGTAGTATACATCAATGTTTTTTACGATATTTTTGAAACAATACTTTTGGAGTGTTTTTGGAGTATTTTAAAGCGTTCTGAGCAGTATTTTTAGTACTTCAGTCTGCTCATTTTCTCCTTTTTCATCTTCGCAGTAGTGCGCAGATAGATACGTGTAGTTTCTAGTGATGAGTGTCCATAGATATCAGCAAGCTCGTCTATATTACCGCCCTGCTGCATGAACACTATGCCAAACAGATGTCTGAAGGAATGAGGATGAACCTTCCTCTTATTGACCTTTGCGGCTCCAGCAACCTTCTGAAGCTTTCTGTATATAGTCTGATAAGGAATCAATCCATCATTATCATCATTCCTGAATACATAACCATTTACTATTCCATGTCTCTTCATGTACTGGTTAATCTCTTTCTTCAGATCATCTCTTAAAATGATTTCTCGAACCTTTCCTTTCGAATTGGTTCTGATAATAGTATGCTTCATATTCTCTGCAGTGAAGTCCTTCAATTCCTGACATCTTATTCCTGTATATGCAAAAATTTTGATAATAAGATATATGTCATCATATCCAAGCCTTCTTGAATACTTTAAAAGTCTTTTCAGTTCTCCTGGTTCTAATACATCCTCTAGAGATGATACACGCTGTTCTCTGATGGTTTTTACTTCCATCTTGGAGCGTTGTCCCCTCTCCAATGATTCGGTCTCACAGTACCTTAAAAACTTGTTTATGCAGATTATTGATACATTAATGGTGGATGGCTTATATTCATCAAGCATCTTGCTCTTATAAGCCATCACATCATCCTTTTTAACTTCCTTGTTCTTATCTTCAATAGAGGATAGGAAATTAGTACATGCCCTTCTATACTGCTTCACAGTGTTGGGGGCCTTCTCTTCATATTTCAATTCATTCAGAAAATCATTCAAGACCGCTTTCATCTGTTCAGCAGTCAGAGTACATCACCCCTATTTTCTATAATTTTCTAATATAGCCAGGATATCCTCGCATTCGTGAAGAATATCCAATGCTTTTTGATACCTTCTAATTGCATTGAAACTTGCTACTATACCAACAACATCAGCACTGATAGTGAGAGCAAAGAAAATTAATATTAATAATTCAAATGCATTCATTGTCTATTCCTCCTCCAGTGCAGCGCTTACTACTGCTCTGGCAGTACATTCTTTTATATATTTTATTCTCGCATCGATGATATCCTTTAAATACTCAAGCTCGCTTATATCGCTTATGCTGCCTATCAATATTGCTGTATCAATTTCTGCCATCATAGTGACTCCTCCCTTAGAAATCTTAAAAACTGATGCATGATCCACTCTAAGATCTCATACTCAGGAAGATTTTTTTCCTGAGCCTTAAAGTGTGAACCATTAGCACCATTTATATGAACAGTAGAAATGATATCCATATCATCAATAATCTCTTCTGAGTAAGAGACATCTTCTATTGATGCACCATAATACGTATGATCAATTGCTTTAGTGATATCTCTTACCACCTTCTTATGCATCATCTCCATTGGAGCATGTGCTGTATTATCCATTACTTCACCACTCCCTTCTCCTGTAGCTGTTTATATGCTAATTTGAAAGCCAAAAGATAGACATCAAAAACATCAGGGCCTTCTTCTAATCCAATTTCATCAATAGGGTCAAAGGCTGAATAATCTATATTCAAAAGTGTTCTTTCTCCTATTTCACAGATGCCTTCTGTATCGCTGAAGCCGTCCAAAACATCTTCTAAAAAGGGTTCGACAGCATCTTCAGGCTCACATATATCGTAGTAATCAGCAACTCTGTCGAGTACATATTTATCCTTTAATATCTGAAGAAGATGTTTTTCAGCAAGTTCTCTGTCATATATATAAAGAGGATGACTACTGCATTTCACCTTAAGCTTGAAAAAGATAGAATCTCGACGGCACCAATCTATGAAGTTTCTAAAATTTAGGCCGGCATAGCTATAGGCAATCAGCTCGCCAAGATCACCAGAGATGTGCACTCTGTCATGGTCATCTTCAAATATGAATCTGATTCTGTAGTAGTTGCTTTCCGGTTTCTGGAAGTCAAGTACTTTGATATCACCATAATCCTTGAGAGTTGCGACATGATCAGCAAACATCTCTTTCTGTAATTCTAGATTCATTGTTATCTATTTCACTCCTTTCTCCTGAGATGACTGGACACTTGGCTTGTATGATTCGATAATCTTCATAATCTCTTCTTTCTTGCCTGTTGGAAGTTCATGTCGTAACCAACATGATAAAGTTGAGCCATCAATGCCTAATTCATCAGCAAGAACCCAATGACACATATTTGCATTTTTTAGTGCTTCCCTAATATCAAGATTTTTTGTGTGGTCTATGCTTGCTTTGTGCGATTTAATTATTTTCTTAATTTCTTTTTTCTTGTCTGTTGGAAGTTCATGTCGTAGCCAACGTGTTAAAGTTGACTCGTCAATACCCAATTCATCAGCAAGAACCCAATGGCGCATATTTGCATTTTTTAGCGCTTCCCTAATATCAAGATTTTTCATGCTATCTACCTCCCATGATCAAGAAATACTGCACGAACAGCATATTCATGAATAATGAACTGCAGCAGAAGATTTTCACTTCTGTTGAGTTCCAGTTATTGCCAGTAAGAACCATGGAAATTAGAATAACTAATATGCATACATCTGATAGAAGGCATAACGCCCTATTCTTATTTAATTTTTTCATTCAAAATCGCTCCTTTTTTCTTCAATATCTGTTATAATGAAGTTGTCTCTAAAAGAGACTCATTCAGAATCATGTTCTAAGACACCGGAATGCTATCGCAAAGCATTCCATTTTTTTTTAGCTATTTAGAGGTCTCCACCACTGCCCTGAAGCATATGAGTAGAGCATCATTCTACCTGTCATCTTATTTCCTGATACTTCATGAATGATCACATCACTCTTGAAACTGGTAGAATATCCTCTTGCAGTAACAACGGCTTTACAATAATCAGGAATAGTATCTATCTTTCTACGTGCTCCATCAGGATCACAGAAAAATAGTTCATAAGTCTTCTTCTCCTTAAGCATGTTTAATCCTCCTTTCCTTAGATTCTAATTATTCATAGGCATCTAGCGCCGGAGGACCAGTAAAAGCTACATGCATCATCCTACGAAGGTTCTATATCGAAAGTGAAAATTAATGAAAATAACTAATGTCTTAGAAAAAATATCAATCCTCCGGCCTTAGATGCCTATAAATTTGTTTAATATTTAATTGTTATCTTCAGATATTCCAAGATAATGCATAAAGGCTATTCTTGGAATATGAACAGTTCTTCGACCCTTTACTGTAATTACTGTACCGGGCCACTTACCCTGTTCTACTGCATTGATAATAAAGTTCCTGGACATTCCTGTCATATCCATTGCCTCCTGAATACTCATTGAGTATTCATTTTTATTTGCTGTTCGCATTTTCCATCACCTCCTTGTTATCACACCCACATAGAGCCATACCACTTATTGATAGTCATTTAATCTAATGAAAAGATACTCGATACAAAACTTTTACTTTTATTCTATGGGATAGTTTAAAAAAATGGTTTGTGATATGGCTGTATGTGGGCATGATATGAAATACGTTATAAACGTATATTCTAACTAAAAAAATTAACAATCTTTTACTTGAGAAATAGGAAAATTAGTAACAGAGCATATTTTCTTTACTTCTGTAAAATAAAACTTCTGCACTCCATTTTCTTTATCAGAATATGCTCTTTGCGTAATACCTAAAATTTCAGCTACTTGCTCCTGCGTTAATCCGGCATTAATTCTAATTGCTTTAATCGAAAATTCCATATTCATATATTCACCTCTTTCGAATTGCGCTATTAACGTAATTCCTATTTATAGAATAATACACGCGTGCTACGTTGTCAACGTATATTTAGGCTATGAGCGTATATTTTTACGCTTATAATGTATATTTAGTTTAAATTCTTTGTGTTTTTGCTATATTATATATATAAGGAGGTAATTATATGACCAAACAATATTCAAAAGAGCTAATTGCTTTAGGCCAGACATTGTCTTATCTTCGTTCTAAGACAAATTTGACATATAAGGAGGTAGGTGAAAAATTCGGTAAATCAACTTCATGGATGTCTGACATCGAAAAAGGGAGAAACAACATTTTATTTACTGATACCAAAAAGTTAATGGCTCTTTATGGTTCCGATTTAGAAACAATGTCAAAGTTATATGACGCAAATTTAGAAAAATTAAAAGATAGCGATTAATAAGGTAAAGGTGAATCAAATGGACAGTAAACATATTTATAAAGCTCTAGGAGTCTATTTGACCAATGTAAGAAAGAATAAAAAAATGACTCAAAAAGAGATGGGTGAATCAGTTAATCATAATAGATCTTGGTGGGCTGATTTAGAAAATGGGCGCACAGCTATTAAATTTGATGATGTTAAAGTCATTATGGATAAGTATTCGTTAGATTATAAGAGCTTAAATGATTTTATTGATAATTATGTAGATAGTAATAATTTAAAAAATTAATAACTATGAGGATACAATTACAATGGAAGATGTATATTACAAAGTTCTAGGAACTTTCTTTAAACTGCAGAGATTGCAAAAACATTAAACGCTTGAACAAGTAGCGCGTGCCGTAGGACATTCGAAAGGATGGTATTACGATGTTGAACGAGGTAAGAATAGAGTATATGTAAAAGATTGCATGAAATTATGCGATTACTTCGGATGCTCAATGAATGATTTACAAGCATTCCTTGAAGAACACACAATGGTTGCGTCATAAAGTTAAAAAAAGCCCATTTTATAAATGGACAAAAGGAGGATAACAACATGGGATTGGTGAGTGAAGAAGAGTATCAGTTCAAGCTTACTTTAAAATTTTTGGTAAAAAACTACTAAAAAAGACCAATACTGCGGGAACAGCATTGGTCGAGCAAAAGTTTGTATCGAGTAAATAGTCCTTTTGCGTACTCAATTATACCATAGTTAGTACGCTTGAGGCAATCAAGAAAGGAATATGATTATGGTAAAGTATAAAAGACGTCCTAATGGATCAGGGACGGTAGTAAAGCTTAGCGGCAGAAGAAGAAAGCCGTTTTGCGCAAAAGTTACATTGGATGAAAGAAATCTGACAAATGGAGAAAAGAAAAGATTAGTAATTGGAACGTTTGAAACGTATCAAGAAGCACTTAATGCATTGTCTTTGTATTCTCTTACTGTGAATAATACGATAAGCAAGAAGGAAGCAATGGAGATTGATCCTGAGGTTTATAAGAAAGTTCAGGAGAAGATGAGTAAGAAAGTGCCTACGTTCTTAGATATATATTATATTCTTGATAAGGATGAATTTTCTTTATTGTCACCTCAAACACAGAATAGTATGCATGGTGCAATTAAACATCTGAAGAAGCTACATTACTTAAAGATAGATCAGATAACTCTGAGAATGATTCAGGATGTATTTGATGAAGATGGATCTAACCACAGTACACAGGTACATATGAAGACGATATGTACAAAGGTGTTTAGATATGCTGTTGTTAATCAGTATATTGAGCGTAATGATGATTATACTTCTTATATAAGAATTGCTAAGTATGAAGAGTCTGATATGCATAGACCTTATACTATTAATGAAATACTAGCATTAAAGAAAGCTGATACTCCAGAAGCGCATATAATGCTGATATTTATCTATACTGGTGTGAGAATTAATGAACTGCTGAATATCAAAAGAGATAATATTCATATTGATGAAAAATGCGATGATGACGGCACAGAAAGACTTATAAGCTATATGATTACTGGTTCTAAGACTAAGGCTGGTAAGAACCGAATTGTGCCTATTCATGATGATATTAAACAATATGTTATCGATGAACTGTTAAAGCCTGAAAAGAGACTGGTAGATGTAACTTATGCTAATTTTACTACTAGAACTGTATTGATTAAAGTAAACAAGCTATTGAATACACATCACACAATGCATGATACGCGTAAAACATTCGCTACGCTATGCCAAATGAATAACCTTAATGTTTATATCCGAAAGAAGGTATTAGGTCACAGAATGAATGATATTACGTTTGACGTGTACACTAACGAATCTAAGAATAGGCTATGGACTGAAATAAACAAAATAAAAATCTAGCGTTCCATGAGCATTCCACTATGATATACTTATTGTGTTAGCGGTTGAAGCACTCTAAGTGAGCCTACCTGCGGAGCTATCGAAAGATAGCTCTTTTTTATTAATCCTTCGTTACCTATTTGTTATCTTTCTCAACTAAATCAGTTTAAACACGCATAAAAAAGTGGCTTAAATAGCCACTTTTCGATATTCCTTAGTATCCTACAGATAATTTATTCAGAATCTTATTAGGTTT
>UMAC01005333.1_pt1 | contig 13179 bp, 31 predicted proteins | sample 1963591 | NCBI WGS metagenome assembly UMAC01 (sample SAMEA4835904, study PRJEB28245) | human gut metagenome | biome: gut microbiome; material: fecal sample | place: Denmark | collected 2008
TCACTTGGTTCATCGTAATGAATAGGACCAAGCTTTCCTCTGCATATTCCACACTCTCCTCTGATCGCTTTCAGTCTTGCTCTGTGCTTACGTCTTAGGTTTCCATTTGCGCTTCTAGGGTTTCCCATTGCTCCTCCTGTTCTAAAAGAAAATGCGCCCGGATCAACCGGACGCATACGCATCTGCAGGTCTCAGTCTGGTGTGACCTGCTGCCAGATCAGCTCTGACAAGCTCCTGAACTACTTGCCTGTTCAGGTAGGCGGGCTGTTGTACCGCCATTATCGGCGATCGGAATACCAGGATTCGAACCTGCGGCTCGCTTTTACGGCTCTTGCTCCCTCCCGATCGGGGAGATATTCCGAAGTGGGTGGCGGTTTTACAACCGCCTGTTCACATAGAAAGGTTGAAGTTTCCAAACACAGAGGAATGATTAACTACCGTCTTAACCCATTTACCATACTAGCACTTTTGAATGGGACATTGGGGTACATTTTGAAAAAATCTTTGAATTCTTTTCTTAACATTCTCATCTGTGTATCGTATCCTGCGTTTTGGATACAATGCATTCATCCTTTCTGCAGTCTGTGCATAGGTCAGATCGTCGATGAAATAGAATCGAAGCATGGTTCGCATCTCGCTCTTTTCTACTGTCTGGATGAACTCTTCTGCCTGTGTCTGCTTTTCCAACAATTCCACTTCCAGTTGTTCCTGTAGTGCAATCTTTCTTTTCAATTGCTGTCGTTTCCGTTCAATCAGACCATCCGGTTTTCCCGTAATTTTTACACTTCCCAGGGATTTTTTCCCCTTCTTTCCCCTCGATACTGAATCAGTCACGATACTGTTTTCCAGTTTCCACAGCTGGCTACGGTCCTTTTCTATCCTTCTTCGCAGATCCTTGGCTTCTACTTTCATATCTGCGTACTCCATCAGAATTTCCTTCTCCAACGGTATCACCTCCCCATGACGACCATGAATACTTTCGTTTGCTCTTTCTGTCTCTGGCCGCGATATTAATCAGTTCCAACCCGGTAACATTCAGAAACCTTCTTACCAGATCAAGTGGCTCTCTGATATGCTTCGGGATATGTTCAGTATTATGTATCGCCTTTTCTGCTGTTGGATCCTTGTATCCTTCACTATTCATCTGGCACCTCCCACTTCTCCACTACAGATCGTATAGTATCCATCTCACACATTCCAACATCTCCGATGGTAAGATCTCCCCAGCTGCATGTATCGCAGTCTTTCCCCGACATGGTATATGCCTTTCTTGAGCAATCACAAAAATCTTTAACCATCTCTCCTGTGATTCTGACAGATATCCGAAGTTTATCTGATTTTGTCGGTATACAAATTATCTTTTCCACCGTAAAACGCCTCCTACATCCATTCTCTGTGCTGAGCATCTTCTCTCTTCATCGTGATCCCGCACTCATCACGCAGTACTTCCTGGATATCCTCCAGAGTCATTCTTCCAGCCTCGAAAAGTTTATACTGCTTTTCCCATTCATCAACAAAACGTTCTTCCCGGCTTTTCCCATCAACTTCCTTCTTCATGAGCATTCCGAACTTATCATGGATGATCAACGCTGCGATTCCAACTACCTTCATCAGCAGCTCATCTGCGATCAGATCTGTCATGTCCTTTTTCATCTGCTGGATCTGGGCGATTGTCATTACTCGGGTGACTTCTTTCTTTTCTTGTCCACGCATCTCCCGGCGTCTCTCTGCTCTACTCATCCAGAACACCTCCCGCAATCATTGCTGGCCGCCCCGAAACAGTCCGGATGGCATTTCGGTCTGTGCAGAAATACCTGCATCATTCGCTGCTGCCATTCCGGACTTTCCTGTTTCCGAGTATATTCCTTGATTTCTTCCTCTGTTGCATCTCTGATGTCTACAATTTCTAACATGTCTTTCTCCTCCATCCAATTACTGCCTCCTGGATCCGTGGATACTTGCCTTCTGCCAGATGCCAGTTTTTATCTGATCTGGCATAGATTGCCGGTATAATCTTTCCACTCTCCAGGTGTGCTTCTACTTCTATCGATACATTCTTGAGTCCTTCCGCAATCGGCGGGAACTCATCTGTGATCCATTCCATATGCTCCGTCTTCCTCCATCAGATTTATTTTACTCAATTCCTTTAACAGGCTGTCTTTTCGTTCATCCTTTCTGGCGCATACGTGCCAGCGCATCACATTGTTTTCATACAGGATGTCGTTTATCCTGTAAAATGGTCCTTCTGCAGTGCATTCGCCTTTTTCCCCTTCGATTTCTGTATTATCCACAATATCAATCAATCTATCATGGATCAACAGGATATTTCCCCTGCATTCATCCTGTAAAATTCTTTGTGAGATACCGTTTCTGTCTATGGTCAGATCTGTCACGGCAATCTCTTCTTCCGCATCTACGGATACCTCTTTTCGGTTGATATCCACCTGATTTCCCTCTTTTGTGGCACAATAGCTTTCTCCGGTTTCCGGAATCCATCCGGTCAGTTCCAGGACTGCTGCCAGGATCTCTTTTGGCATGTGCTTCTTCAAGATGTCCATTTCCCAGTAACCACCGCACAGATAATATCTTTCTTCGGTTGCTGCTACTCTCAGACCGTGTTTATATGCTTCCTTCATTAAGCGTTTCAATACTGTTTTTTTCAGGAACATGTTTTTTCTCCTTCCCGGGTGCCTCATGAGCCAGGCACCCTGTCCATATTTGTGATATATCTTTAAGCGCCAATCCGCTAAAGGTCTCTTTTATGCTGTTTTATTCCACATGCTTTCCTTTTCCTGTCTTTTGACCCAGCTTTCCAGTTCATCCCTGGCTCTTTCGTAACACATGAGATCTTCCTTCTCCGATACTTTTACGATCAGTTTTCGGTCTTCGTATTCTCCCTGATAAATCTTTAAGGTTCCTAGTTCACCTTTTGCAAATTTTGCTGCCATGTGCAGGTTGTATTTTCTTCCGATCGGTCGGTAGACTTCAAAAAATCGTTTTACCGCTTCCTGATATCTGTTTTCTGTCATATGGTTTTCCTCTCTTTCTCTACTGCTGAAATGCTGTTTTCTTTCCAGATGCTGTTGTTCGGTTCTTCCATATGGCTGTACAGTTCCAGTCCGCAGTATTCCCGCAGGACTGTTACCGCATCTTCTGCAGTGTAGCAGGTTGCGACATAATGTCCTGCTGCCGCCATATCCTTCAGGAACTCTTTCTGGGACTTCTGGTGTCTTCCGTTCCCGTATTTCATCTCAATATACAGACCACAGTAACAGCCCCGTGGGTACGGAAGACACAGGTCAGACACACCGGACTTTACACCCATCTGCTTTAATTTCACGGTTTCTGCTCCTGACCGCGTCCCTTTCTGGTTGGGGACATGATACAGCCATTTCAGTTCCGGATGCGTTTTTTGGTTCCATTCTGCCCAGGCTATTACGTTGATCTGCTCCGTATCCTCGCTTCTTAGTGCATACTTCAGGTTCATTTCTGTACCTCCATGAGTTTTCTGATCAGCGCCGTCTCATTCGTTCTGCAGTCATGCAGATGATGGTAACCCGGTTCCAGAAGATATTCCGCCGCATAGGTTGTCTCCGGATCCTTTCCGATGTATTTGTTTGTCCACCATGCGTTGTACTGCTTGTATTCACACATGACGATAGCTGATCCGTCCGGCAGCCAATACCGGTAATAGGTTTCTTCCGCCTGTGGCACTGTGAACCAGACTGGCCAGCTACGGTAATCCTTGAGAAATGCTTTTCTCTGCTCATTGTTTCGCAACCGCACAAATTCCGGCTGTGCGGCGATCTCGTCTTTTCTTGCCACTTCCTGTGCTTTCTCATCCAGATTCGTGGGCTGGCCCACGCCGATACAGATGTATGGATTGCTTATATTCTCATCAAAAATCACAAATACCTCTTCTGGTTCGTATGCCTTCCGGCTCTTTGGATCCGCGATCACAAAGCTGACCTCTTCCTCATCCTTGAATCGTTCCAGATATTCTCTCAGTTCCTTGTTTGTCATCTTTTTTCCTTCTTTCTATCTCTGCCCGGATCCGTTCTGTATACGCATGCGTTTTCCTGATCCGGAAGGTGATCTCTTTCTTTTCTGCTTTTTTTGCTATCTCCTGCCATAGTTCCTTATATTTCAGGTCAGTACCATCTGATTTTTTCCAGCCGTTTTCCCGGTATTTCTCCAGCCGGCTGCAAGTTCCCTGTAGATATGTCGAATCCGTATGGATCGTAATATCATATGGATTTGGCTTACATCGTCCGAGTGCTTCCAGGAACATCCGGGCATCCCTTCCATTCCTGGTATCCTCGACTTTTCTATATCCGTCTGCGATATGGAATTCCCTGCCCTGGTAAGTAAGGACATACCCGTACCAGCCCTGTTTCTTTTTCACATATTTCTCTGTATTCTCCAGATAAATATCTATATGTATCATGGATCCTCCTTCACCAGGATGTAGTAGATGTACTCATAGCCATCTTCTGTGATCCCGTACCGGATGCCGCCATTGTCCGGTGCTACCTGCTTGTCAATGTACCATCCTTTTGGTTCCCGGACTTTTCTCCGGAAGGTTCCGGCTGAGATCTTCTCTTTTCGTGGCTCCGGGCGTGACAGGTTCCGGCTCGGGTTGTATGCGTGTTTCTGGATCTGTCGGTCTGTCTCACGAGTTTTCTGGAAGTATTTCAGAAAATAGCTTGCCAGTCTGCTGTACTGTCCGGATGGATCCATCGGTTTCATGGTCACATAGCCGTATTTCCATACACCTCTCAGCTTTCTGGCATCAATCCCAGAAAGTACCATGTGAATATGGACAGCTCCACGCTTTCCCACTTCTGCAGTCCACACGTACTTGAGGACCAGTCCCTCTTTCTTATAGAGTTTCCTAAGATCCCGGAGCAGCTGGCTGATCTGCAGCTTTAACTCTTCGATGTCCTTCGGTCTCAGATCTTCTCGATAGGACCAGGTCACATACCAGGAGCTTCCATCGAAGTTCTCGTTCAGGATCCCGGTCAATCTCCGTTCTGTCTGGCGGTCATTGACCTTCTGCTGTGACTCTTTGGTTTTATTCGCTTTCTTCTTTCTCTTCTCCCCGGGCTTTCCTGCATGGTAGCAATGGTACTTCCATACAATCTTGGTCTTACCAGCCCGGCAGATGCTCTCCATGTACATTTTCTGTTTCTCCTGGTCGATAATTTAATAAGCTTATCAAGTCTGGAGGGATGCCGTAGCATCCCTATTTTCTTGACATTTTGTGCCCCATGGAGTAGAATAATATCTGTGATATATGACTACCTTTTTGGGTAGAAAAGCCGATCAGTTGTCCGCTGATCGGCTTTTCTCTATGTAGACCGGCCATTCTTGCACCGGTACCGTGTCAAGCATTGTTTTCCAGTTTTCAAGTTGCATCATTTCTTCCATTTTTCCGATCAGATCCGGAAGTTCCCCATAAGCAGAATCACCATACGGGGTTCTCTGGATCCTTAGATCATCATTGATCAGCGGCATCCGGTAACCGGTTCCCGTCCCGGGTTCTTGATCGTATAACATGTTTTCACTTTTTGACCCTCCTGGTTCTCCCGGAGCCGCGGTTTACCGTGACCAGTTCCTCTGCGGTCTCTTTCAATACTAGCCAGTTTTGCGGAACCATATTTGCAGTCTTCATCAAGATCTTCTGCTTCCGCGTTGGCTTTGTTGCTCTTGATCTTCCCATTTTATTTCTCCTCTGACAATTCTTTCAAAATCATAGATACAGACCATTCACTGCATGCCATCTCATCTGCGATCTTCTTGTTTGCCCATCCGGCGTTATGCAGTGCCATTACTTTTCCACGGTCTATTTTCTTTCTGCCCGATTTCTTCTCTGGCTCTTCAGGGGGGGGAGGATACAGGTTCCTCTTTCGGCGTTTTCCCTGCTGCTTCCATTATTTCCTTGCAGATCTCCCCCATGTCTTTCGCGGGTTCTTTCATTTCTTCTGGTTCTTCCAGACAGTTTTTCTTCAGGTCCGTCTGTTCTGGGTGATTCTCCGGTCTCTTGATTCCCAGGAGCAGGCAAATCATTGGATCTGACTGCCGGTCCTGCCGAATGTATTCCGTCAGTAGCTCCACCGTGTGCTGATCACGGATCATGTTCTCATATTCATCCTTGGTCACCTGGACCATTCTTTCTTTACTCATCTTCATTATCCAGACACTTGTATTCATCTTTTCCGCATTCCATCTGATCCAACGCTTTCTCGAACCGGATGGAGAAAGCAAATACCAATATCAGCCAGATCAGTGCCTGTAGGCCATTTTTGCAGGTGAATAATCCAAATACGGATGCGATCGTTCCTATTAATTCTCCTGTACTCATTTGCTACCTCCCGGAGTAAATAAGTCATCGAGAAACTTCCACATACTTTCTTTCAAAAGCTGTTTTTTCGCTTCATTTTCCTTGTCAAGTTCCTCTTCACTCATAATCGCCAGTTTAAATACATCTTCCATCTCTTTATCTGCCACTTTTTTTCCTTTGACTTTTTCGATTTCTCTATGAATATGTTTTACTGCGTAAGTCAGCTCCGACAAAACAGTGACCTCATCTCCCATAATTTCCGCTTTTACGATGTTTCCTTTACCTTCTATTTTAATCATTTGCTTTTCTTCTCAACTTTCTGTATAATATTAGTGGTTATTTGTTTGAGTGCCGGAACGGGTGGTAGCCCTAACGGCACTTATTTTTTATCCTGCTTTCATAAGCTTGTCCTCCTCTCCCCGCCCTCAGGCGGTCTTTTCCTTGTATGTCTTTTCAAAACCGATTCCCTCCATCGCCTGATCAACCTTTTGTCTGATCAGTTCCATAGCCCTCTGCTCTCCGATCTGTTCCGGAGAATACAGCTGACCATTGATGATGAACCGGGTTTCACCGATGATCGGTTGCCCTTTCATGGGTACCACCTCCCTGTGGTATGGTATGTATGGTGTTGATTGGTTGCTACAGATACTTGCTTTTTTCAATCTTCTCTCCTATACTGTGAATCACAGGCACCGCCATGTCTGAATACTAAAGGAGGAAATTTATGTCTGAATTACTAAATGATCTTAAAAGTGCAACCGAAATCGTCCCTGAAATATACGATGATGCTTTAAAGCCGGCTACAAAAGAAGCTGGAAAAACACTTTCTTTGATTCCCAGAGCAATTAATGCTGCTCTTGCGCCGCTTCAAAAATGGATTGCTCAGCGCGAATATAGTGTGAAAGAAGTCGAAAAACTTTTAGCTCAAAAACTCGAAAATGTTGATGTAAACAAAATCGTTTCCCCTGATGCTTATGTCGCCGTTCCCGCTTTGCAGGCTATCTCTTATTGCATGAGCAGCAAAGAATTGTATGATTTGTTTTCAAATCTTTTGTCTAAATCTATGCACTCCGATTACAAGGAAAGAGTGCACCCTGCTTTTGTTGAAATACTCAAACAATTTAGTCCAAACGATGCATTGGTTTTAAAAGAAATTTTTAACTCCGGCTCCATCATCGGAGCCGCTTCACTTGCAATTGTATTAAAGCCAAAAGGATTATATCTCGTTAATTCCACTGCCGAAGTAAAATATTCTACGGATATGGTTTATGATATCCATTGTTCTTCTTTGTCTGAAAATGAGGTTCGTATTTCAATAAACAATTTAGATCGGCTTGGCATGATAGCTTTTGACTCAACTTACCACCCATCAGGTATTTGTTTCGATTTTGTTAAAGATACTGCTCTTTATTCTGGCTTTCAAAAACTATTTGATGAACTAAAGGGCACGGAAGAAGATCCGGATCATATTGAAATAGAGGAATCTTCTTTTTCTTTATCTCCGTTTGGACATCTTTTTTGTGAAATCTGTATTTTAGGAATTGACTGATTCTTCCATTGTATCTTTCAAATTTTTCACAATACTGAGTAATTCCTTATCGGCTTTAATTACTGCCTCAGTTCTTTCGAGAAGAAATTGATGTGCTTTTTTAAGTTCATTTATTTCTTCTCGCATTTTTGTAAATTCTTTTTTCGAAATCCACATCTACACTCCCTCCTTTCTACTCATCTGTTGCAAATAGGTAATCCAGTGTTTTATTTTTGAAATTGTTTTTGTATATAGTTGAATATTCTTTCGTGTTATGCTAAAATTTTTTCACCAAATTACGAAAGAGGGTTATTTTATGAGTCAAGACTCCTTAAACACTTCCCGCACATCGCTTTCCAGCGCAAGAGAATCTACATGTTCTCTTGTAACAGCTTTTGCAGAAGCAATAACAACTATTGGTCAGTCCTCTACTGATGCTATGGCAGAGACAGTTAGTCTCGCCGCAAGCTATATAAGTCAACTGGGTACCGTATGCTCTAAAGATTTACACTCCTCCATTTCTGACTTAATCGATGCTATCTGTGCCATGAATATCAATTCTTCTATCTCTGTAAGCAACAAAGCTGTTAAAGAACTCTTAAAAGCTTATACATCTTCAGTTGATGTTCCTTCTACCCCTGCGTCAGACGATAAATACGTAACTATCACTCAGGACGTCGCAAAGGAATATGAACTTCCCGACTCCATCGCAATACCTGTTGGTCATAATCGAATCAAGATAAAATTTGAAACTCTGATTGCTATTGTCGGTATCATCATTTCCTTATTTACCTCTCTGAAACCTTCAGCGAACGAACAGGAGCAAATACTTTTACAGCAAACCGAAGTTCATGTGCTTTCTAATATTCTCGATTCTGTAGAAACTCACGATATCAAAACAGCCGAGAAGTTAGAAGAATTGAAACAATCCGTTGCTGAAGCCAACTCACATCTTTCAAATATTGAACAATATCTGAAAAAGACTGTTGAAGCTGATAGTAACGAAACCAAACACAAATAGTCAGAATCAGCATCGCAATATTTAAGATCAGAAGAGACGTGCGCAATGTCTTTATCTGGTCTTTTATTTCTCTTATTTCTTGTTTTATTTCTTCCACTCTGATCAACTTTCCTCCTATTCGTTGCTTTGATGGTTTGCTGGAGCAAATGTCTCTGCTGGCAGTCCAAGCACTTCACAAATTCTGAAATACTCTTCTACACTCATCTTTCGTTTTCCATTTAATGTTGGACTCAACATATTCATTGGAATACCTGCTTTTTCAGACAAATACGAATACTTTATTCCGTTTTCGTCTAAATATTTCTTCACTTTTAATCCAATCAATCTTGCTCACCCCTCCTCATCCTCTGTATTTTCCAGTAACTGTTCCATTGGAACTTTGAAATAATCTGCAACTGCTTTCAGCTTATCTACTGTTGGAATAGATTTTTTCCATTTAAGAATTGTGCTCGCTGCAAATCCAAGTTCCTGCTCCAATTTGTAGACAGAAACGCCTTTTTGTCGCATAACTTTTTTCTTCACCTCTCTCACATATTGACTTCTGTATGTTTTTCTCCTATTCTTTAAGATACAGGCTCCTGCCAGAGCTGAGTACGAAAGAAAGGAGAGATTTATGAATAGTACTATCGTTGTTGCAATAATCAGTGTTACAGGATCGTTCATTCTCGTTTATCTCAACTCATTCAAAGACCTTTTAAATAGAAAATATGAAATCCGCAGAGAACAACTCTCAAATTTTTATACGCCCTTCTATCAAAGGTACTGTGCTGGATTTTTCCAGCATTGCCAGCTAAGCAGCATGGACAATAGGGTTCGCTCCATATTTCTCGATTTAATGACGAGAAACTTGCATTTAATGGAGCCGCATTCTCAAGCAATGTATTCTGAATTCTATTCAGTCTATCTCGACTTACTAGAAGCAGAAAACAATAATCCTGAATATTCTCTAAATGAATGCTCTGAAAATTTTGATGCAATTTTTAATAAATTATCAAAGCAAATTTTCACTGAATACAAATGCATACTAAAGAAATGCCATCTGCCAGTACCTTTAATATAAGGCCAATGCGTCTGTAATCTTTTAATGTGAGAAAAATTGCAGACGCATTTAACAGTAACACTGTCAAAATCATATTCACTCTCCTTTCTCACCTCCTACTCATCTGTTGCAAATACACTCTTGATTTTTCCACTTTCCACTCCTATACTTTCGTTTACAGGGTATTGCCGTACCCGAGTACGAAAGAAAGGAGATTCTTATGAAATTAAATATCGCTTGTGTTCGCTCTATTCTTCTTACTGTCGAAAAATATGAAACTATCTACGAACCAGTATCATTTGACGAAGAAATGCATAGTTATTACAAAGACTACTTAGATTCTTGCGATATTGAACAGATTTTATATCATGTCCAATATTGTATAAAAGCAGGTCTTTTAACAGATGTAAGCACCGCTAAAGCATGGGGACATATCAGCTTTGATTGTTGTCTCGAACCTTTCGGTCATGATTTTCTTGCAAACACCAGAACCGAAGGAAAATGGAAACATACGCAATCAATTCTTAGTAAAGTAGGAGACGCAAGTTTAAAAGTTATTTCTTCCATCGCAGAAGGAGTAACTACCGCTTTGGTTGACAAATATCTCCCTGCTGAGATTTCAAAATTTAACTTTTAAACCGTTCTTCTATCATTTTCTGTGAAACTATTTTGATACACTCCATCAGTTCGTCCCTGCTTGGTGGGGTGTATCCCTTTTCAACGATATAATAGATAATGGCTGTAAAGCGAATTCTCTCTATAAACCATTTCAAGGCAACTATTGCGATTGTTGCAGCACAGCATATCGCTAACCACATCTCTTATCACGCTCCTTTCTCGATTCCATACAGGTAATTTGCGTCAACACCTAATGCTGAAGAAATCCGAACAACATCATTCACGCGGATTAATCTTCTTCCATTCAACATATCGTTAAATTCCTGTCGCTTGTATCCGGCTTTTTCCGCAATATATACTTGCTTTAAACCTTTTCGTTTTAATATCTCTACAATATTTTCCGCAACTGGTGTGTTGTATTCCGCAATTTGCATTTTTTCACCTCCTCATTGCACGCGCATTGCGTTTTATGCCGTTATTATATTCTCATTTTGCTTACATGTCAATATATTTTCATATCTTTTTCTTCGTTTTGCATATTTTTTGTATTGATTAATTCATATTTTGCGTTTATAATGAATATCAAAAGAGAGGTGATTCTAAATGGCTTTTAGTGATAGATTAAAAGAAAGCAGAACAAACGCAAATCTTACTCAGGAACAATTAGCTGAAAAGCTCGGAATTGCAAAATCCACTTTATCTGGTTATGAAAACGGCAGTCGAGAACCGGCCATTTCTACCATTGCAAAAATGTTAGATATATTAAATGTTGATGCTAATTACTTATATCAAGATGAAGTTCAAAATTTAACTGATGTAGTCGTTGATATTGCTGAAAAAATGATATTGGAAAAATACCGTGCTCTCGATGAACACGGCAAAGAAATGGTTGATTTTACATTAGAAAAAGAATGGGAACGTTCCAACGCATTAAAAAAGCAACTTGCATCATATTCTCAGTCATTAGCAAACGCTGCCCATGCTCGTACCGACATATCATCACCAACTGGGACCGATACATCAGATGATGACATCATGGATGACGATAACTTTTAATTAGTTCAGGAGGTAACCTATGAATTCTTATGAAATTCTTTTATCGGAAGCCTCTGAAAACGGGCTTATCGTAAAAGAGAAACCACTAAAATATAATAACGGACGTATTAAAGGATCTCGCGTTGCTATCAGACAAGATCTTGCTACTTCCGTGGAGAAAGCTTGTGTGCTCGCCGAAGAACTCGGACACCACTACACAACCTATGGAAACATTCTGGATCAGAGTAATACTTCCAATCGAAAACAGGAACTGCGCGCCCGAGCATGGGCGTATAACAAGCAGATCGGCTTACCCGGTCTGATCAGATCCTATGAGCATGGCTGCCGGAACCGGTTCGAGATTGCAGAGTATCTGGAAGTGACTGAGGAAGTGCTGGAAGAATGTTTGATCTTCTACCGGAACAAATATGGGATGTGTAAGGCTGTTGATAACTATGTTGTTTATTTCATGCCAAATTTGGTGGTTATGAAGAAATTATGAAAGGAGAATTTTATGCCCGAAGATAAGCTTTTTCTAACATACAATCAGCAAATGCGAAAATTGAGGAATAATAAGCAAATACTTTGCAATGGATCGTCTCACAAAAAGATTTTGGTACGTGCTGGCTATTTTAATATCGTTAATGGATATAAAAATCCATTTATAAGTGGGTGTGATGAAAACGGAAACCATTCATATATCTCGGGAACATCCATCGATCAGCTCCAGGCAGTCAAAAAATTTGATGATCTCTTACGTTCCTTCCTTTTAAGGTATATCACACAAGTTGAGGAGGAGATGCGCACCTTATCAGGTTATAAATTTGATGAATGTAATGACAATGGAAATACTCCTTGGTACAGCACTGAAGCATACTCACCAAACAGATCTTTACAGGAAAAGATGAATGTTATTTCTAATGCATACAGTGAGCTGAGCAAGAGCCGGTTGGATTATGTTGTTTTCTATATGAATAACCATAAACAAATCCCCACGTGGATTATGTTTAAAGTTGTCAATTTTTCTACTTTCATAGACATCCTTAAATGTAGCAGAACTGACGTTACGCATTCTTTGTGTAATTTATATGGATTATATGACGAACGCGAATTACCTAATGTCAAACTTTTAATTGGAAGCCTTCATTGGATGCGGAAAGTCCGTAATTCCTGTGCACATAATGAACGGGTTTACTGCTTAACCAGGAAGTCTGACCGCCGCAGTAGTTCCGGTAGAATTATAGAAAGATACTTACGTATGCTTAATCCGGGATATATTCGAGATCGTGAACAAAAGTTGTTTGATTTGTTTGTCTATTTTAAATATTATCTTCCCAAAAATGAATACAGACAATTTATTTCTGAATTAAAAGAAATGTTAAATAAACTGCAAAGCAAAATTCATCCCCATGCATTTGAGTATGTTCGTGGTCATATGGGAATTCGCAACATAGAAGATCTAGATACATTACTCAATATTCCTAAAGATGATATCGAATATAATAAATTCGATAAAGAATGTAAATAATTCAACAAATTTTATGCTAAATACATCAAAAAAAATATGTTTAAGAGTTGTAATTTTTTTCGTAATA
>UMAC01057569.1_pt1 | contig 13089 bp, 9 predicted proteins | sample 1963591 | NCBI WGS metagenome assembly UMAC01 (sample SAMEA4835904, study PRJEB28245) | human gut metagenome | biome: gut microbiome; material: fecal sample | place: Denmark | collected 2008
AAATTTATCACCTGAGTTTCTTCCATTGTTCCATCCAAAACTGATTTCACAATTTCTGTTATTTCTTTAAACTCCATTACATCCCATTGCTCATAAAGTTCTGTTACAGTCGCTGTTGGTTTTCTGTTATGTTGTCCAGCTCTTCCATTATCAAAAAACACATCAAATTCATCCCGTCTTCGTCTTAAATAAGCATTAGGTTCAACACCCGGACCGGTAATTCGTACTGATAAGTCATCCATCGCTTTTGACACCGGTCCACTATATCCCAATTCACGAAATGCATCATCATTAAACTTTGAAATGTAAAATGCCACTAAAGACTTTTTCTGATTTATTGTCATTTTCTTTCACCTAAAATCTTCCCATTAATATCCATTATCTGTCGGAAAATAGCTTCCAAAACATCAACCACGATACTATTACCTGCCAGTTTAATAAGCTTCTCTGTTGAATACAAATATCTGTTCTTTGTTACCATAGGATTATCACTAATTATCCTGTCAAAATCCGATTCATCAAATCCCATCAACTTAAAGCACTCTCTTGGAGTCAGATATCTCCATTTTGTCTTTCCTCTTGCCCGATTCTTATAAATAATCAAGCCGGAATTAGGATTACGGTCCTGCTTTGTCGTTACTGTATTAACAACGATGTCCCTAATCTCTTTTCCATCATACAACAATTCATTATCTTCCCATATTTTTCTTCTGGAAGGCGTATCATTAGGTTTACTTGCATCAGCTTCTTCCTTATATCGGGGAACATCATCGTAATCTAAACAAAGAATGTCTTTTAACCTTAAATTCCTTTGCTTTAAACGCGTTGCTTCATCCTTTTCCAAATTATGTTCTTCAAAGTACTTTTCTACTTGGGCTATCGTTTCTGCATTATTTTTGCACAATATACTGATCATATACGCTCTTTCTCTTTTTTGAGGAATACCAAAATTTTGAGCATTAAGCCTATATATTTTATTATAATATCCCAGATTTTCTAAAGTTTCCTTCCAATCACCAAAATCTGCAGCATGTGGTTTTGACAGAATATTAGTCACGTTTTCCATAAGCAGAAAGCGAGGTAATTCTTTTCCCATTTCATTCATTTCAAGCAATATACGTTCAACTTCCCAAAGCATACCAGAACGATTATGTGCATCCCTTGCTATTCCACTTTTATTCCCATGCCAGCATCCACATAATGATAAATCCTGACAAGGAAATGAATATGTGAACAAATCAATATTGTCGGGTATATCACTTCCCATAACATCCGTAATACTTACCATATTTCTTGTTTCTTTTATTGCTGCATACAATCTTCGTTTCAAATGCATTGGCATTCGCCTAAACGCCTCATCACTCATAGGTTTCTTTCCATCGGAACTCAGCGATAAACCTTTTAAAAAATTTGTAACATCTTCATCTGAAATATCTGCATATTTATTAATATCAATTTTGCCTTTATGTATCAGACAATATGCCAGTATTGCGTTAATATCCCAATCTGCAGTATTTACAATTTCAAAAGGTTTTCCAATTCTTGTTAATGCTTTTGCCTGACTGCCAATTCCACTAAAAGTTTCAATTACTCTAAACATTTCTTTTCTCCCGGGATCACCATACAGTATATTCCAAGCCATCCAAATCAATGGTATATGTAATTTGCGTTATTGACTCCGGTATATGATCATCCTTAAATGAGGCTTTTGTTATCTTCGGAAATGTATCATCGACCTCATATTTTCTTTTTTCTAATACTTTGTATTTTTCTTCCCTTATACTTGCACCCCGCTCATATCCCAACTGATATAACTGCTGTTCAATCTTATCTTTATCATATCCATCTTCAACTAGTCTATCCTTCATATCATTTATAGATATTCCTGTTCTTGACTGTTCTAATCTACAGAAATATAGCTGTAATCTTTTTAAACTTTGGAGCTGATGCTGTCCAGATATAGTAATAGTAGCACCATAACGTTTTACTGTTGACTTAACTTCATAGCTGCTCTCGTTTCCCTCTATATCGTGGCTCCCAGAATTAACAGCTGTCCATTCCACAGTATTATCCTGAGTGTATAAATCATCTAAAACCATCATTTCTGCAATTACACTGTAGGCTTCCTTATTAGAAATGGTATTTCCCATTAACTCACGCCACTTTTTCCACCATTCCAATGGTTCAGACATAAGATTTTTTCTATCCATTCCGTCAATTCCTGGCTCTACAAACTGCGCACAGACCGTAGCAAATTCATATCGTAAACTATCCAACATACAACTTAGAATAAGATACTTTTTTTCTATCCCACCAATCGCAAGAGTTCTGGAAAACAATCTGCTATTGGCAAATTTTTCTGAAATATCTCTGATATCATCAAATTCAATAGCAACACCATATCCTTCATTATCACGGATAACCATTGCTGAGTATTCTTTTGGTAACGTTTTAATTTCTCTTGCACCATTTTGCGTCGATGCGAAATACTCTCTAATTTCCTCCAGTATTCCCATAGCCTATTCCTCCTCAAAAGTATTCAACACTGTTTTTGCAACTCCATACGCCAATAGCGGAGGTACAGCATTTCCAATTTGCTTAAATGCATCGCCCATAGAACAATCAAAGAAAAAATCATCTGGAAAAGATTGTAACCTTGCAGCCTCCCTTACGGTAATTCCTCTTGGTTCAATTGGATGAATATGACTATATGTATCCTTTCCCAAATGTGCTACTAATGTATGAGATGGTTTTGTTACATCAAGTTTTTTCCATTTATTCTCAAATTTTTCTTTATCATATTGCGGAACCATTTTATTATAGAGACTAATGTATTCCTCACTATCCTTCTCATACCCAAAAAGTTTTGCCTCTTCATAGAATAGCTCTTCTGCTATCTTTGTCGCCGCAATATAATTATCTCCTTGTTGCATTCTCTCAAAGATCGGGAAATCTCTGGTATTCCTTCTGAATGCATTTGCCGAAACACCAAATCCCTCTTTACCATACCAGGTTCTCATTATTTTTTGATATTCATTCTGTGCTTCCGTTTTATATGGATACTCAATATTTAATGACACCAATTTGTATTTTGAGTCTGCTGTCGGAAATACTTCTGGTAAATCTGAAAAAGCATCTCCTACAGTAACCCATGGTTTTAATTCATCTGTTGTTCCATTGGGTTCCACAAAAAATTGACATTGCTTATATCCCTCAAATCGTTTTTGATGCTGAGTCAATACATCAACCTCATTTCGATGTGTTGGATTTGGTAGTTTTATCTCTTTTCCTTCATCCCCCTTGATTGCTACAACAAAAACTCTCTCTCTTACCTGTGGAACACCATAGTCGGCAGAATTAAGTATTGTCCAATATGCCTTATAACCTTTTTTAGTTAACTCAGTACATACTATTTCTGGTATATTTTTACCGCCAAAATTTGTTGATTCCGGAACATTCTCCATCACAACAGCTCTTGCTTCCAATTCGAATACAAATCTCAAAAAATCCTGATACAGATATCCTCTTGCATCTTTTATATTTACTCTATCTTCACCGAGTGATCTAAGTTTCCCGCGACCTGCCATAGAATACGCCTGGCATGGCGGTCCTCCTATAACAATACACCCTTCATCTCCAAAACTATTTTTAAACACACTTGCTTCTATTTCTGTTATATCTCCGCATATATGTGTTTCTTTTTTTCCATAGCGCCAGGAAAGATTGTAAGAAATGGTTTTACATGCTTCTGGCATCAATTCAATTCCTGCCACAATATCAAAACCCGCTTTTTCAAATCCGAGTGCCAATCCACCACACCCTGAAAACAGATCAATAATTTTAGGTAACATTACACACGCACCCCCGAATCCATAAATAAAGAGCGTACATATTCTTTTTCGCCACCCAAATATAATGCCGGATCCACAACCATCACTTTAGCAGTATTCAATTTCATTACAATTCTGAATAAATCATCCTGCTGCGTTTCTGTGTTCTTATTGTATTCATCAAGAACCTGTTGCGGTATATGACTATAGTAATACATAATGTATCTATATACATTTATAAACGTTCCCTTACGTCCTGTTCTTTCCTCTAAATTCAATATACTGTCGGTTGTAAAACATGGAGTCTCCAATACTTTGGCAGTTGTCTGCATATCTCCCTGCCACGACAAATGTACGTACCACCAAATTGATCTAAGCCATATTCTTGCAGGTTTGCTCCAATAATGACTCTCATTATCATATCCCCATCTTTCAGCAACGACATCTGGTATAACCTTTATCGAAAGATATCTCCAAAAATCGTCATTAGCTGCAGCTCTAAGGTTAAATCCCGGCACACGCCACAAATAATCGTACAACAAAATTCCAATGTGAGCATCTATGTAGTAATCTTTTTTTGCTATACTATCCGGGCACTCACTTCTCACCTTTTGATTAAACTCTTGTATATCTTTACGTATCTTCAAATAATCTCCCTCGACTTCCGGCAATGAAGGATAATTCAAAACCCATTCTTTCATTGCATTCTGAGCCTCCGAACGATTTAATGTTTTAATAATCATACTTTCTATATCCTTTGATCAAAAAATTTTCTTATAGACAATGACATTGCCTCCGGTCCAGAAACATCCCACTCCAATGTATCAATGAAATAGTGGATAGCTTCTGACACACTACCATTTTGCAAATCCTCACCAGAAGTAGTTGCATCCCAATAATCTTCCTGTTCTTTTAATTTTGTAACAATAACACCTAGTGCACTTGCCATTATTTCCTTTAAAAGTTGCTCATCAAATGTTCTTTTCGTTTTATCTAAATACTTGTAATTTTTGTGTGCAGTATTTATGTATATAGAAACACTGTCTGAAAACAGGTCATATGTTGGATCTATCCAATCACATTTTACATACCACAATGGCTGACCCGGTTCATGTATTTCATACATAGGAAATACTGAGCCATTTCCATCTAGCCTTATTACAAATTTATTATCTAACTCTCCTAAAATACATCCATATTGATTAGCCAGATGTTCCTCTCCCCAAAGCGGAGTGCCTGCTTCTTTCAAATAAATAATTGTCGAAAATTCCACACTTCCTCTTAATTGAGCTTCTGAGAATTCATAATTTAACTCAAATTCCAAATCTCTTTGGGAATTTTCTATCTCTCCAATCGGAATAACACCTCTTTGCTTTGAATCAGGGGATGTCCACATTAATGCTATTCCCAGTTTTGCATTATTACATGCTATTCCGTTTGGTCCAAACAAACACTGATATGTACGAATTGAATACTTTCTTCCAATACATAACTGATAATCATCCGGAGACCATATTCCCTCATCATCGATCACTTTATGAACTATAGTACTGCTATCAACTTCTTCCGTACGCAATACATATTCCTGATCATCTCTTACATAATAAAGCTGATATGGTGATGCCTGGAATCTAGTTTTACCTAACAAATCATCCGTTATTACCGGAAAAAGTGAAATATTCGCTGCCATTATTTATCACCTTCATTCTTTTCAACATTAAACAATGGTTTAATATCTTTTCTATTCAACTGCAAAGTAATATCAAGTTCCATTTCTATCAAATGCTCAGCATCTGACCTTACATGTATACCATAACCAGCACCATTTTTCGTTTTAAGTAATTCACAAGAAATGTCACTTATTCCAGAACTTTCATTACTGCTATCTACTGCCATTTTTAAATTTGTTTTAAGTTTATCTACTTTTGTAACAACAATATCTGCAGAAACTATCTCAAACGGCATGGATAATCCCATTTTTTCTTCCCAGTCTTTAGGTTTAATTGCACCTGTCTCAGAATCTATTGCCAAATTAATCCCTGTAGCCAAAATCTTTCTTCGCGATTTGATTGTTAACTTAACCGTCATCCCATTCGCAAAATATTTTGTTTTTGATGATTCATAACCAAAAACAACATTTTTATGTGTTTCGGTGTGTCCACTTCCGCCTTGTCCACCACTTGTTCCGCCACTTGGCTTTTTACCAAAATTTTCAGGTGGTAATAACAAATCTCCAAACATTTTTCCAAGACCAGAGTTTAATCTGCTAGTTGTATCTTCTTCCTCTACAAAAAATTCCTTAGAAATTTTACTATTAATCTGCTCTTGTACCTTTGACACAATTCTCGGGTTATTATTACCCATACTAAAGTCTCCCCAAGAAGTATGATCGGCCATCTCACTTTTTCTTACATATTCCTCAAGACTATATGGCTCTCTTGTATTAGTAAGTTTATTTTCTGAGTTTAGCACAAAAATAGCAAAAATAAATTCATCTTTACTAGAAGCACTTATTCCATCAACCCAGTTTCCCACATCCTCATATGATACAATCATCCCTGGTTTACGAGTAAAAAATAAAACAGGTTTATTCTTTTCTTTATCCTTTATTTCACAATTAAAATACATGTACGGCTCTGGTTTGTTATCTGGATATCCTGTTTTCAATATTTTTCGTGGAACTTTCGTATACGCAATCGTACCAGCCTTTGTTGTTTCCAATACCTTACGCAAAAGAATGTCTTCTGATTTACACTCCACGCCGTCTTGTGCCAAAATATCATTCCCAGCCTCTTCTGACACAGCCCTATTGTAAAGTGCTTGTACAATCTGAAATGCAGGTTCCATATTGTCTAAACCAATTCCTTTTTTATTGATTCGTGCGCGTAGAAATTTCCCATATGGATATTTTTCATTGTTTAATCTCGGAGCATACCATCTTTGTATAGAGATTCGAAGATAATCTTCAATACTGCATCTCCAAAAAGGACGTATTCTATTATCTTCACTATCTTTATATTCTATCTGATTATTTTCAAGTAACATCTGTTCATCAATATAAGGAATGATTATTGTGGTTCCTGTTAAATCACCTTCATATGGTTCGATTCTAAATATATTTAAAATTTTTTCAATATACTTTTCATCTGTAATAGGTTTTGTTTTGTTGCTGCCGATTTCCTGTCCCCACCATGCTATACCTCGCTTTGATTTTCCCGGCAAAGCAGGAATAAGTGAGTCAGCATTCATTTCATTTTCCACCAGTGAAGCTGCTAATCGCGACTCATATATTCCTTCTTCATTCAGTATTCTGCTATAATAAACAACCAGTCCTATTCCAACTCTGAAATATACAGTTTTACCAAGTCCCCATGAACCACCTGCACCTTCTGCTTCCTGTGGTTTACTTATTTCATAAATCAACTTTAATAAATTTCCATACTGGTTATCTGTTACTTCATCATAATGCAGCTTGCCTGTCAGTCCAACAGTATTTGAATCACGTACTGCTATGAATTTGTACGTGTCTTTCCAATATTTTCTATTTAAAGTTTCTGTTATGCCCTCTAATTCCTTATTTAAAGATATTTTATTAAATTCTCCTGTAAAAAAATCTACAGTCACATATGGGTCTGTATCATTTTTTGCATCTAGACTATTCTGTATGGATTCTCGAACCAACAAATCTAAAATAGGCATATTATTATTTTGTATCAATTTTAGTAATGAACTCCCCGACTGGGTCATTCTACCAGGTTCAGCAATTTCAATTTTCATTTGTTCCCTCCAAGTCACCTTCGTCGTCAAATGGATTATTTTGCATATGTATAGATACAGTCGCTGTATAATCTGTTCCGCGTTTTCCACCCGGAATATTCATACAAATACCTACAATATCCTCAACCGAATTTAGATCTTCTCTCGTATCAGAGCCTTTTACCGCTTTTGAATCTTTATCTATTATATAAACAATCATCTGTGGAGTTGAATCTAAACCAGCTAAACTTCTAATCTCTTTTGCATATTTTGATTTAAAATCCTTAACCTTGCTCACAATCTCTTGCGGCTGTCCTTCCAAATCTATATCAGCTATAATATCTTTTGGATCCCTTAAAACACCAATATTTATTACCGTATCTGATTCATTCTTCAATTTCTTCCTTGTACGGCTTACTTTTTTTACCGGACCTACTGGTGAATTCCAAACAGAACCACTACCTTTTCCAGCCAAAATAATATTCCAATTTTCAAGTTTCCCTTCTGCTGAAATTTTTTCAATCCAAGCAATAACAGAAGCTATATCATTGAAAACTCCTAATCTCGAATTAAATTTGTACTCTTCAAGATATTTTTTCACCAAAGAGAATTCAACATTCCTCCAAATAAAAGTATTTTCCGCATGTTGATTGCATTCTTTTCGTTCTTCCGGTTGTCCTAATGAAGCAATAAACTTTTCAGTCTCAACAATGTTATGTTTCAGCGCTGCTACATCATTATCAAACAAATATGTCTGATTAAAAGAGCCACTGAAATCCATATCTGTTGCTTGTGCGCTCTGCATCCTATTTTTTGCAGTTATACGTATAAAACTTGCTTTAGGAGTATTTTTCACTCTTGGTCCATAATTTGCAGGACTCTTTCCTAAGGTGTCCATTTCATGTATTTCATCACGTAACTCCTGATCCAGCGCTGCAAGAAATTTAAATTGATCATTTGTCTTAGATGTAATCCATAATCTCGGCAACAACTCATACCCTTTTCTGTATCCAAACCATCTCCCCATTTGCATAAGTGTATCCGCCTGACTAACAGAACGAAGGAAAAATGTGCTGATAAGTCCTTCAATCGTTAAACCTCTGGACAAAGTTGCTCCACCCACAACAATAAACGCCGGTGCTGGTGTTGGCATGTTATCAGCCGTAGGATATGCCAATCTGACATACATTCCATCGTCGGTAATTCCATTATTCTTGCAATTATCAATACACATATGAATTCCTTCGTGATATTCGAACTCATCGTCCTCATCCAATGGAATATTAGTTGGTTCTTTACTCAACAAAATTGTAATTTCCTTACGTATGTCCTCAAATGAAGGATATCTGTTTATTTCTTCATCCTTCCTATCGTATTGTGGATATTGTTCTCTAAACTTTTCAAATGTAAATTGACTGGTTTCAGTATTCCATACTTTTTCACATCTTCTAATCATCTCATCTACATCTTTGCTCACAATCCAATCTCTGACCGCTTCTGCAATATTCTGATGATGATCAGTTTTCTGACTTGTATGTATCAGCATACTAATCGGCTTTCCGTATCCCCATATTCTCATACAGGCTACGCCACACAGAAACCAGCATATAGCATCCTGTAACGCGAGCGGAACATACGGGGATCCTTCTTCATGAATTTCTTTGATTGCCTGAAGATCATCCTCATCAATAATTCTCACGATATCTAAACCATCATAATCATAATCCCCGCCCTCAAATCCAAATATCTGTTGTGGTCCAAAATATTCCTTTGATACACTTAATGTTGATATAAAATTTCTAGGATATAACGAATCTTCTCCAGCCTCATTTAATATATTTGCATATGGCGTGGCTGTATATCCAATATAATTCATCGCCTTATATTTATTACTGATTTCCTGCGATTTCTCATTTTTTCCATTTACCAAATCTCTTATCAATCTATTAATTGTTTTAATCGTTGAACTATTAACATTTGCTGTGTTAATACCAGCCTGGTCAGCCTCATCATCTATAACCAGTATCTTCATCTGTTTTTGTTTATTACCATCAGATTGCAGCCATTGTATAAGCCCCCTAAGTCTTCCCGGATTTTTCAGACAAACTGTAAAATATCTCTGTTTTGACGTTTTATCAAAGTGCAAATCCTGTGTCCTTTGTCCTAGCATTGGTTTTTTAGATAAATGCTCTAAACCATTCCAATTGAGATTGCCCTGACAATTTAAATCATTTAATAACCGGTTTTGTGTTTGTTGTCTAAGATTTTCGATGGTTCCAGATAAAACTATAAACATATTCCATCCCCAGTCAGCCGCCATAGCCATTAAAGCTGCCATATTTGCAGTTTTTCCAGACTGAACATTACCAATAACCAATCCCTTAACTGGTTTCATTTCGGTTGTGTCACTGCTCAGTCTCTTCAAAATCTTTAATGTAGTTCTCTCCATCTCATCAACGATTTCTTCTTTAAAACCACCCTTAATCAATTTTTTTCTATATAACTGCCATGCGGATTGTGGATCTGCTGGTACCGTAACATCATTATCTTCGCCTTCACCCATAATCATAGCCTGACCACTAAGATAATCTATAACCTGTGTCTGTTCTTCTGCCTCTTTTTGTAAGTGAACGAGTTCTTTCCATTCACTGCAACTAACTTCTTTCCAAAAATTCAATAAGGACTGTTGGGTTAGGAATTCTGATAATCCTTCATCATTACCACGCCCCGCATAATCAATCTCTTCCCACTTCATGTTACGATTTCTCGCATTACGAATCCATTCTCTGTGTTGATCATATTCAGGCAAACCAAAATTAGACATATGCATTCCTCCATTGGTATATTTGAAATTTTATCGACAATTTTTTACCTTTTCCATAACCCTATTATAAAACCAGAGTTTTATATCGTCAACTTTGTTTTTTACTTTTCAAGGAGTTGTCTCCAATCAAAATTGCTGGTAAATTAAAATTTAAAAACTGCTCTCACTAACTTTTCAAAAGCAGAAAGCTATTTTAATTTTAACCTTAATTTATTAAATCTTTTTCAATATATACAGGAATTACCATATCTGATAAATGCTCTTCTTTGGTTAATTCCTTAATAACTTCAAAATATATTTTCTGAAGTTCATATTCAGAAAGTTTAACCATTTGTTCTATATGACATTTTTGAGCATAATCTTCATCTCGTGCATCTTTCAGTATCCTAATTGCCTCTAACAATTCTTCTGTAGGTTCTACACTATTTTCCTCAAAATCATCTATTCTTCCATATTTATCATCTGATATGCATTGATAATCCATACACTTAACAGCCAAATCAAATAAATCTTTTCTCATTTTTGCAGAAACTATATCCATATATTTTATCGGATGCTTCAATCTGTAGACATTTTCTGCATATTCTCTAACCTCTTTAATAAAAACAGGAAAACTACTTGCTGTTAAAATATAACGAAATGCTGATTTATATTCGCCGCACATACTGTTTGCTCCAATGCCCATATTTTCACCAGAAGTTATTCCTTTTATAGCTTTTACGGTTTCTTCCTCCAGTCCTAAAAACTTACACACTTTTTCCATTTCAAATGATTCATAATCTGTTTCACCAATAAGATAACCTACTGATACTCCAAAAAAATCTGCCAAATTTGACATTGTTTCATATGAAGGAAACCCTATTGTTTTTCCATTTTCAATTTTACTTCCTACACGCAGCCATCTGCTTATATTTGCCTGCGTTCCGCCTCCGTATTTTTCCTTATATTCTTTTAAGAAGCTTTTTTGAGTATAATTCTTTTCTTTCATCAATTTATACAGGCGATTGCACCAGCATTGCGCCTTATTTATATCATTCATAATATATTTTATCCTCCTAATTTTATTATTTACATCATTTGTATATCATTATTAGTATTTACATTTGTAAGAATAAATCTTAAAATATATCTTGTCAATTCAAAGATTTTTAATCAGGAGGCATCACATGAATGAAAATAATTATATCCAAACAATAGACGAAAACAGCACCCTACAGGACAGCATCATTGAAAATATGTGCCTAAAAGCATTTGAATCCATCTCTGATGCAGAAAATACATCTAAAGAAAAATACATAACGAAAACTATGCTAATTAAATCATCCAACGACATGAGCACCCAAGAAAAGCTAACATCATTGGATAAGAATTACGAACAACGTAATCATGAACGCTGGCAAAATTTACTATATTTTGCCATCATTCCATTTAGCGTATTAGGAGTAGCAGTTGCCAGTCCCATGGCTATGAAAAATGTTCGTAAACTTTTCACAACATAATTCCAAACTTGTATTATGTTTCCATTTTACCATATATTATATAGTCATTTGCTAAAACAATACTTTTCTACACGATGTTATGACAGAGGAATCACCTTCCTCTGCCATTGTTCCAAATCTTATCTCCAGTCTTTTCCTTATCAGCATCTCTATCGACACTCTTATCATAAATCCTCTGAAACTCTTCATAAAGCTCATCCCCATCCAGCTTTATCCCCAGCCTTTTCATTACATCCGAGAACAACCTTATGCTTCCACTTACATCAGCAATATCAAATCCAAATATATCAGCCTTAACAGAATCACTGACATTCTCATAACCATCAAGCTCTGATATCTTCCTGACAATCCAACTAACTTTGTCCACTGGCTCATTTTCTTTAGTTTCCACATATTCACCTTTATCTGTTACGTCAGTAATACTCTCGCCAACTCTTGCAACATTCACATCAGACGAATTATGAATCTCTGGTATTCCTATGCTATCTAAATCAGTCTGTTGTTTTCTCGCACTATCAGTCTGTTCTTTCTGTCTGCCTATTTCATTCTGATTATTGTCTGGATTCACTACCTCAACATTTCTATCAGGCTCAACGACTGTTGCCGTTGCTTTCTCAACCTCAGCCTCCTTTTACATCCCCGGTATCTCAACATCCCTGTCTGCAACGATTTCTTCTTTCCCAGACACCGCATAATAAGCCGTATACAAATCTTCTTTTATAATGCCATCAGCAAGCTGCAACTGCTTCTTAATCTCCTTTTTCTCCTGCTTCAGTTCATCCAGTTCTTCCTGCACTTCCACATGCCATATCTGATATTCCCGGTACTGCTCTTCATTCTTAATACTGCGTTTCCGACTTGAGCTTTCTCTGTATATCTCATGCTGTCTGTCCTCAATCTGCTGAATCTTTTCTTTCTGCTCACCTATGAAATCCACAAGCTCCACAACACTTTTGATGTCATTATTTACAAGCAGCAGATATTCGTCCTGTAACTGATGAAACCTTTTCAAATCCTCTGTATACTTTGCTCCACCAACTACAAAACGCTTCTGCTCTACAATCCTTAATCTGTATAGCTTTGCATAAAATTTTTTCTGAAATGGGGACAGTTTCACCCTGTGCAATCCCCTGATATCTGACGAATAAAAGTAAGGCTTTGCCATCCAAGGCATATCCAC
>UMAC01028841.1_pt1 | contig 12867 bp, 10 predicted proteins | sample 1963591 | NCBI WGS metagenome assembly UMAC01 (sample SAMEA4835904, study PRJEB28245) | human gut metagenome | biome: gut microbiome; material: fecal sample | place: Denmark | collected 2008
ACTCGTCAACACAATCCGTATATCTGCCTTGCTGAATGAGCTGATTTTTTAACTCTACAAGGCTATGTATTAAAAGTTTTCTTTCGTGGCTATCCAAATATAGATGATTAAATTTCGCTCTCATAAGCACACCTCCACATCTTTAGCTTCATTATAAGTTTCGGAAAAATAATATACAAATCTATAACTGGGAGACTTTGATAAAAACTCATTCCTATCATAAATTTCTTCCATCTAAATACTGGATTGCGGTTGAAATTAAAGACAGGCAACGTTTATAAAAATATTCATAATGCCTTTTATCCTGAATATCCGTTTTTGTTGTTTCATGGTGTCGAATTCTAAAATTATTGCCAAGTATGGTAAGCTCATGAAATTCCTTTTCAAATAATTCTAAAAACGGCTGTTGATTATTACCCATATCCATTATAATCTTATTAACCGATTTCTTCTTATCTACAGTCGATGAGCAGTAATATGTCTTTAGTCTCTCAAATGCATCCCAAAGTTTCTCCACTGCAATTTGCAAATTGTTTTCATCATAATATTTTGAAGCCTCTTGTAATAACTCTTTCAGTCCTACTTCTTGAACAGACACTAATGAATTTTTATTTATCTGAGTATCAAATGTATTCATTAGCTTCCCCTTGGAAAGCTGAAATGGTATCTCATTCAGTTTTAATATAGCATTAATCTGTGGTTCAAAGTCATCTGAGATACTATGTTTCGCAAAAAACTCTATTGCGTCCAACACACAAAATGGAGAATTAGAAAGTATGAATGCTTGCAAATCAGCAGTTTCAACATATTCTTTTTTATCATTATAACACATTGGCACATAAAATTGCCTTATTTCATTAAAAACATCCTCAGCTACTGTTGTATTATAATTCCATCCCGTTTCGTCAGTCGCTTGATATACGATATTATATCGCTCCAGAAACTGATAAATTTGATTTCTCGCTTTCCGCTTTATGGACAATACTATATTTTTTGCTTTTATGTCCTTTGCATTTCGTTGAGAATATGGAATAAACAACGTATTATCTTCTTGCTGATATATTCTCCATCCATAAACATCACGATTGGATATTTTTTCAGCAGGGTAAATCTCATAACCGTCATTTTGTAATAGCTTGTTAATTGCCACTAAAAATTCTTTCCAGTATCCCTTATCATATCGAACAGCAGGGTGAAATACTTCACAAAGAAATTTTAAATATACTTCATCGCTACCATCTTGTAAATTGAATCTTTTGTCTTCAAAAACCCAACAGTATGGATAATCATCATTATTCACTGTATGTTGCCAAATATCCTGTTCTGCATTTGCAAATCTTGAATCAAAACTTGGCATTCTCTCCAAATCATATAATCTTTTAAGAAAATCTATTTCTTCAAGGCGACCATAATAATTATAAGTAACGGTTCGGGTTTGAAAAAATTCGTCTATCTCTAATCCATTCTGAAATAAATCTAAAATATCTCGCTTTGTTATTTCTGTAATACGGTTCACTCCATTTTCCTCCTTTCAAGCATGTTCAACACTTATATATTGCTTCCCAAATATTTTAAAGAAAAAGCGTACCACTATTTTTAATGATACGCTCATCATTATTAAATCACTTCAAAATACTTCAATGCATCCTTTATCGCTTCCACTTTCTCCGCTGTCGGATGCTTCCTCGGCTGTTTCAATTCTTCTACCGCATTAGGAGCATCATACATTGGTAAGCCTAAATCTCTCTTTACCTCTGCGATATATGCGATATGTACCTTGAAGCCGTATTTTGCTTCTATGTACTCCTTTATCATTTTGTAGGTCACTCGTTCCCTGGGCTTGTATTCTTCGGCTCTTTTAGCGATATTATCAAGCGGTACTTTTCCCTCACCTTCGCCAAACTCAACTTTTACGTTGATATGTCCGTTTGGCTTTTTGTAGGAAAGCAGTACCACCGTCTCCACATGCTCCGTATGCGGGAACAAATCAAATGGCTGACATGCCGTAACCTTATATCCACCCTTAACCAGCACCTTAATATCCCTTGCCTGTGTATCAGGTCCGCATGAAATGTACACAATCCTGTCTGGCTTAATCTTAAGAAGAGAATTAAGAAATTCCGGTGTGCTTCCACTTCTTGGCGGATCCATGATAACAACATCTGCCTTTGCATTTTTCGCATACTCAACAAGGAAATCTCCTGCGTCAGCATTAACAAATGTGACATTCTTTATATTGTTAATTGAAGCATTTATCTTAGCATCTGATACAGCTTCTGAATTAAGCTCAACTCCTATAACTTTGCCAGCCTTTTTTGATGCGACTATTCCAATAGTACCAATTCCGCAATATGCATCAATTACAGTGTCATTTTTTGATATATCAGCAAGCTGTATTGCCTTTTTGTACAGCTTTTCAGTCTGCTGGTGGTTAATCTGATAAAATGATGTCGGGCTTATTCTGAATCTGCAGCCACACAACACATCCTCGATATAACCTTTTCCCTTAAGAACAATATTTCTCTTTCCAAGCACCATGCTTGTGCGCCTGTCATTAATATTCTGCACAATTGTAGTAATTTCCGGATGCTTCTCACATAATGCCTTAAGAAAATTGTTCTTTGATGGAAATGCGACTCCTGCTGTAACAATAACAAGCATAATCTCCTTTGTCGAAAATCCTTTTCTTAAAAGAATGTGTCGGATCATTCCCTTTCCCGCATCTTCGTCATATGGCTGATATTTAAATGAAGCTATTAGTTCTTTAATATCCTTAATAATGTCTGTACACTGTGAATCTTCAATCATACAGTCTGATGTATCAACTATTCTGTGGCTGTTTTCCTCGTAAGTTCCTGCTATCACATTTCTGGAATCATCAAGTCCTACAACTGCATGAACTTTATTGCGGTAATATATTGGTCTGTACATTCCAACTATATCATCAACTTTTACATATTCGCCAAAAAGTTCTTCAATGTACTTCTGCTTAACTGCAAGTTCATTGTCATATTTCATCCCGGCATAATCACAGCCACCGCATTTTTCTGAAAATGCACAGTGAATCCGTCTTTCTTTCTCATCATATCTATTCGTCATAAAATATTTAACTCCTCATCTCTCATCATGCTTGTAGCTCATACTCAAGATTATCGTTATGTCTTGCCTTAGCTACTCGCACAAAAGGGCAACCGCCCATACAAGCAGTTGCCCTTAACATCAGTCTTTGTTAATTATAATGAAGTATTCTCGTCTGTACTTCCAAGAATCTTAACCTTACCTTCGTAGAATTCTTTAACTGCGATTGATAATGGCTTGTCTTTCTCTGAACATCTTACAAGAGGAGTTCCAACCTGAAGCTTTCTCTCATCTTCCTTAGAGATTCTCTTCTCCTCAACCTTATCCTTGTCCTTTTCTTTCTCTTTTTCCTTGTTGTTTGCTTCAATTCTTGCCTTGGCAATCTTCTCCTCAACGCTTCTTGCATCGATGATTTCCTTAGCTCTGTTAGCAGTTGCCTTAACAATTGAATATCTGCTCTGTACTAAAGGCTGCTCGCCCTCTTCAACCTCACTGTTAATTACAGCCATTAATTCAGTATACGATGGATGTATCATTATATTATTCTCCTTTCGAATAAACCTTTAATTCTTCTTTAATATTATTAATCAGTCCAAGATTATACTTAGCTTTCATCTTCTCAGATAACACAATATCATGAATACGACCGACACATAAATCGACTTCATCATTGATAACTATGTAATCATAATCCTCAACACCTTCTGCTTCCTCTGCTGCTCTTGAAAGACGGGCTTTAATTGTCGCCTCATCTTCTGTTCCTCTGCCACGGAGTCTCTTTTCAAGTTCTGCTGCTGACGGTGGTGTTATAAACATAAGCACTGCATCCGGGAACATTCTCTTGATATTCATGGCACCCTGTATCTCAATCTCAAGAATAACATTGTTGCCCTTATCAAGCTGTTCTTCAACATATGCCTTAGGTGTTCCGTAATAATTGCCAACATACTGTGCATGCTCTATTAAAGCATCTTCAGCAATCATCTTCTCGAATTCTTCTACAGTCTTAAAGAAATATTCTCTTCCATCAGCTTCGCCTTCTCTTGGCTTTCTTGTTGTAGCTGATATAGAAAGTGAATACTCGTCATGAAGCTCTAAAAGTCGCTTCATAACAGTTCCTTTTCCTGCACCAGAAAATCCTGAAATAACTAATAATAGTCCTTTGCTCATATAATTACCTCATTCTGCACATAAAGTGCACAAGTTATTATACCTAACAAGCCCGAAACAATCAAGTAAATTTAATCAAAACCCATTAAAAATATATTGAAAGCCTACTCAATGTTCTGAATCTGCTCTCTTACCTTCTCAATCTCAGTCTTTAAGTCAATAGCTGCATTAGATATCTCAATGTCATTAGCCTTAGATAGAGTTGTGTTAGCCTCTCTGTTCATCTCCTGTGCAATGAAATCCATCTTTCTTCCAATGCCGCCATCCTCGTTAAGACATTTTCTTGCATGCTCGATATGGCTTCTTAATCTTACAGTTTCTTCGTCAACACATATCTTGTCTGCGTATATAATAACCTCTGTTGCGATTCTGCTCTCATCAATAGTTGTATCACCAAGAAGCTCTTTTACCTTACTCTCTAACTTGCTGCGGTATTCCTTCATAATCTCAGGACTTCTCTTTTCAACAAATGCGACAAGCTCCTCCATGTGGTCTAACTTTCCTAAAAGGTCTTTCTTAAGATTCTCACCTTCCAGAATTCTTGTATTAACGAACTGCTCTAAGGCTGCCTTCATGGCTTCCTCTATAAAATGCCACAGCTCCTCTTCGTCTTCCTGCACCTCATCCATTGTTATAACCTCTGGAAATCTGGCAAGACCTCCAACAGTCATATCATTTTTAAGATTGTATTTTTCGGACATATTATTAAATATAGCCATATATTCATCAGCTATATTCTGGTTGAACTTAAGATTAACCTGACTTTCTGAATCATCCTCATAATTAATAAATATATCAATCTTGCCTCTTGTTGCATACTTCTTAAGTAAGTCTCTCATTCTGCTCTCGAATACATTAAGCTTCTTAGGCATCTTGATACCTGCTTCAAGATACCTGTGATTAACTGACTTAATCTCAACTGAAATCTTTCTGTTACCTTTAACAATTTCACTCCGGCCAAAGCCTGTCATACTTTTAATCATTGTTTCTATCCTTCCATTCGCATATAATGCTTAGGAAAGTATACCAATTTTTGTGAAAGATAACAAGACTTACAGCAATAAGTATGTTAATATAATGCAATAAGATTAATGAATATTAATTAAAGGAGACATTATGGCATTCGATGGAATTACAATATCCAGTATTGTTAATGAATTAAACGACACAATTAACGGCGGAAGACTTTACAAGATATCACAGCCTGAAGCCGATGAAATAATGCTTACAATAAAGACACAATCTGGTCAGTACAGACTTGTTTTATCTGCAAATGCATCGCTTCCTCTTGCATATCTTACAGACGATAACAAGCCATCCCCTGCTACTGCACCGAATTTCTGCATGCTTCTCAGAAAACATTTGAATAATGGAAGAATAATATCTATAACACAGCCAAAATTTGAGCGTGTAATTGATATTGAGGCAGAACATTTAAACGAACTCGGTGACCTGTGCAGAAAGCACATAATTGCAGAATTCATGGGCAAGCACAGCAATATAATATTATGTGACGACAATAATACTATATTAGACAGTATCAAGCATATATCAGCACAGACAAGCTCAGTCAGGGAAGTTTTACCTGGAAGACCTTATTTCATTCCTAATACTTCTGACAAGATTAATCCGCTTGAAGCTGACAGAAAGCATTTTGACGAAACAGTATTTACAAAGCCTGTACCTGTTGTCAAGGCACTGCTTTCAAGCTATACAGGAATAAGCACATGTATAGCAGAAGAGCTTGCATACCGTGCCGGAGTTGATGGCGGACACCCTGCCAACTGCCTTGATGAGCCTATGAAAGATGCATTATACAACGTATTTGACGCACTTATGTCTGATGTAAGAAATGGTATCTACCACCCCGATATGGTAACTGACAACGGTGTGCCTGCAGAATTTGCCGCTGTGAAGCTTTCTATGTATGACAACCACACAGAATATGATTCGATAAGCAGACTGATTATCGATTATTACAGACAGAAAGAGATTGCAACACGAATCCACCAGAAGTCTGTTGATATAAGAAGAATTGTAACAACACATCTTGAAAGAGCATACAAGAAGCTTGACATTCAGGAAAAGCAGATAAAGGACACTGAGAAAAAAGACAAATACCGTATCTACGGCGAACTTCTTACAACCTACGCTTACAGTATTCCTGCAGGTTCTAAGGAATATGAAGCACTTAATTATTACGATAATACTACAATCAAGATTCCTCTTGATAACACTCTCACACCAATTGAGAATGCTAACAAATATTTTGCAAGATATAACAAGCTTAAAAGAACCTATGAAGCCGGAATCCGTCTTATTCAAGAGATTACTGAAGAAATAAGCTACCTTGAATCTATTATCAATGCAATTGAGATTTCAGTAACAGAAGCTGATCTTGCTAACATTAAGGAAGAGCTTATTGAAACTGGATATATTAAAAGGACTGTTAAAGGAAAGCACAAAATCACAGCCAACAAGCCGATGCATTTTGTATCAAGTGATGGATTTGACATATATGTTGGAAAGAATAACATGCAGAATGACGAACTTACATTCAAGACAGGCAACGGTAATGACTGGTGGTTTCACGCCAAGCAGATGCCAGGTTCTCATGTACTTCTCAAAACAGATGGAAAGGAAGTTCCTGACAGGACATTTGAAGAAGCAGCAAGCCTTGCCGCCTATTACTCTAAAGGCCGTGAGCAGGAAAAAGTTGAAGTCGATTATGTATTAAAGAAAGAAGTTAAAAAGCCTGCCGGTGCCAAACCGGGATTCGTTGTGTACTACACTAACTACTCAATGATTGCAGACACCGACATAAGCAAAATAAAACAGTTATAAAATAATGGCTGAATCAGAATTTAATCATGCGGTGCCCAAAAAAGTCAGACTTTTTTGGAGGCACCGCATAACTCAGCCATTTTCTTATTAACAGGCTTAACAGCCACACATATAAACGCCAGTATAACTGATGCGCAGTCTGCCACTATCCACGGCATATACTGGATTGCAAGTGAAGATTTGCCCGAAACAATAATCATAAGAATTACACTTATAACAACATTTATAACAAATATACCTGCCAGCTTTCTCATATCCAGAAGCCCGCTTATCACAAGATATATCAGTATGTATGCAGCCGTCATGCACACACAGAAAGTTACAAGATACATGTAAAATGCGTTATCAGTCATATCACATAACGATATATCCAGCGTAATATATCCAAACAGTGCAGGCGGGTTAAATGCATATATTACAGATGGCATTATCGTTACAAGTGCCGGAATACCGATACCTGCCAACATTCCTGCCCTGCCGCTTAATCCCTTGATAATACCTGATTGTATAATTATACAAATAATGGTTGCTATTAAAAGCATTATCATCCATGACCAGTTAAAGAATATTTTATTGCCAATATAATATCCGGTAAGATATTCATTAATTGTCATCCTTTGTGAATCACCATTTTTTATAATTTCTGACAATATATTTCTTCTTATAAAGCCTTCCCACACATATATAACAAGAGCCGGCATAAGAAAAACCACTGCGTTAGTCTGTTTATTTTTAGAAAACATTTTTATGTGTCTGATACCGGAGCTTTTCACCATCATCAGCTCAAGTATTCCCAAAATCACCAACAATATATACAACGCAGGTATTTTATCCATCAGTTGTGCTGTCTCAATCTGTCCTTTTACCACACCATCAATATAGAAAGAATCTATCCATGCGTGCATTGATGATGACGACTCCAATATTCTTGCCATTAAAAGCAATATTCCAGTCATCATATTAAATATAGCAGCAACAGAAGCAATTATACCCGTGTTGCCTATTCTTAAAAGAATTCCTGTAAGTGATACTGCCGTAAATAATACCGTCAGCGAGAAAAATAACTGATATACAACATTAAATCCCGTATAGTAATACAGATTGTATACTGAATTCTGATTTTCAGAAATATTAAGTGAATTATTATTCATTTTACTGATTATCTGTCCGAATTCATTATTTCCTACAAGAACAAGTAAAATAAACAGACTCAAAGCCATAAGAACGGCGAGGCTTAAAAGCCTAACCCTTGTAATCTCATCTTTTTTCATAATCCTTCCTTTTCAGGGAAACAATTAATTAACAGATACTTTAACGAAAGATTTCTTACCCTTCTTAACAACTACTCCGTCTCCTTCGAACATACTCTTAGGGAACTTAGCTGCTATATCTGCTACCTTCTCTCCATCTACAGAAACACCACCCTGCTGGATAGTTCTTCTGGCCTCTGACTTAGTTGTTGCAAGTCCTGCTCCAAACACAAGATTAATTGCATCAATTTCATCATCTGTAAAGCTGTCTGCTTCAAGCTTTGCTGTAGGCATGTTAGCTGCATCCCCACCAGTAAAGATTGCCTTTGCTGTAGCTTCTGCTTTCTTAGCTTCTTCCTCACCATGAACAAGCTTTGTAAGCTCATAAGCAAGAATCTCCTTAGCCTTGTTAAGCTGAGCACCTTCCCAGCTATCCATCTTATCAATCTCTTCAAGTGGAAGGAATGTGAGCATACGGATGCATTTAAGAACATCTGCATCATCAACATTTCTCCAGTACTGATAGAAATCGTAAGGACTTGTCTTATCCGGATCAAGCCATACAGCACCTGAAGCTGTCTTACCCATCTTCTTACCCTCTGAGTTAAGAAGAAGTGTGATTGTCATAGCTGAAGCATCCTTATCAAGCTTTCTTCTGATAAGTTCTGTTCCACCTAACATGTTGCTCCACTGGTCATTACCGCCAAACTGTAAATTACAGCCGTATTTCTGGTATAACATATAGAAATCGTATGACTGCATAATCATGTAGTTAAACTCAAGGAAGCTTAATCCCTTTTCCATTCTCTGCTTGTAGCATTCAGCTCTTAACATGTTATTAACTGAGAAGCATGCTCCAACCTCTCTTAAAAGTTCTACATAGTTAAGATTAAGAAGCCAGTCAGCATTATTAACAAGTAATGCCTTGTCATCTGAGAAATCAATGAATCTTGCCATCTGCTTCTTGAAGCAGTCAACATTGTGCTGAATCTGCTCTGGTGTAAGCATTTTTCTCATATCTGTACGTCCTGATGGATCACCAATCATAGCTGTTCCACCGCCAATAAGTGCGATTGGCTTATTTCCTGCCATCTGGAGTCTCTTCATAAGGCAGAGTGCCATAAAGTGTCCTACATGAAGACTGTCTGCTGTTGGATCAAATCCGATGTAAAATGTAGCCTTTCCATTGTTAATAAGGTCTTTGATAAGTGCTTCATCTGTTACCTGTGCAATAAGACCTCTTGCAACTAATTCGTCATAAAGTGTCATTTTTGTTTCCTCTCTTTTCATTTTTCTTATTGCTGCTCGCGAGCACATCTGATTGTATTCTCATCGCTGCTCGCGCAACTTTGTAAGCCAAGTCTCTCCGCAGCTTTGCTGCTCCCGAGCCTTGATAATTCACAACTTCCGCACTCCGTGCTCCGTTGTTCATTATCTGCATTCGCCATATAAGACAGAATCTGTGCAAGCACATTCTGTCTTGCATAGCTCATTGCTTACAAAAAAGGCTTCCGCCCTTCTTTAAAAGGACGAAAGCCTGAACTTACGTGTTACCACCTTTATTCATGACAGACTCGCATCTGCCACCTCATTAAGTCCACCAGCATGGACTTATGCACTATAACGTGTGCTACTCCGGCTGCCCCTACTTACAAATATGCTTTCAGTTCGCCACTCCGGAATGTATTCAGTTACCCTTACCCTTGCGCCTCTCATCAACCGGCTGCTTTCTGTAAGTTCAGTAATAACCTACTTGTTTCCATCAACGCTTTGTAATATTAATTGTGTATTACTTATAACATAATAGAATATTAAAATCAAGCCTCATTCCAAAACAAATGTATCAAATTAACACTAGATTGTAACTACTCTCATTGTGTTAGTAAGTCCTCTCTTAGATGAAGGATCAGAAGATGTAGCAATACCAGCAGAAACAATTACTGTATCTCCTTCTTCTACGAATCCAGCATGTTCAGAAACTACTAATGCATGCTCAATAATCTTATCAGTAGAAGCTTCTGTAGCAGTCTTAAGAGGTCTTACACCCCAGTAAATCTGCATCTTTCTAAGAACGTTATCGTATGGAGAGCATCCTATAATCTCAGCTTCTGGCTTTAACTTAGATGTAAGTCTTGCTGTAAATCCTGAAATTGTAGGACAGATAATAGCCTTAGCTCCAAGGTTATCTGCTGTCTGAACTGCAGCATTACATACAGCGCTTGAAATGCTTCTCTTGCTGTGAAGATTAGAATATTCTACTGAATGTCCCTTAATCTCCTGCTCAGTTCTTTCTGCAATCTTAACCATCATCTTAACAGCCTCTAATGGGTACTTTCCATTAGCAGTCTCACCACTAAGCATAACAACATCTGTTCCGTCATAGATAGCGTTAGCAACATCAGTAACCTCAGCTCTTGTAGGTCTTGGATTTCTGATCATAGAATCAAGCATCTGTGTAGCTGTGATAACTGGCTTATACTTAGCATTACACTTCTTGATGATTTCCTTCTGAACGTGTGGAACTTCCTCAGCAGGAATCTCAACACCCATATCTCCACGGGCTACCATGATACCATCAGCAACTCTGATGATATCATCTATATTAGCAATACCTTCGGCATTCTCAATCTTAGCAATAACTGGGATATCTGAGCCATGCTCCCAGAGAAGGTGCTTAATTTCCTCGATACATGCTGCATTTCTTACAAATGAAGCTGCGATAAAATCAAATCCCTGCTCAACACCAAAAATGATATCTTCCTTATCTTTCTCTGTGATGCCTGGAAGTCTGATGCTTACGTTAGGAACATTAACACCCTTCTTAGAACCAAGATCACCACCATTAATTACTGTACATTCAATTTCTGTACCTTCAACCTTATCAACCTTAAGCTCGATAAGACCATCATCGATAAGAATAATATTACCTGTAGTAACATCTTCTGGAAGACCTGCATAAGTTACCATATTAATCTTATCATCTGCTGGCACCTGTCTTGTTGTTAATGTATATTTCTGTCCCTCAACAAGTGTAACCTTCTTGTCATCCTTAACAGCACCTGTTCTAATCTCAGGTCCCTTAGTATCAAGAAGAGTTGCAATAGGGATATTAAGTTCTTCTCTTACACTTTTAATTAAGGCAAATCTTCCTGCCTGCTCCTCATGGTCACCATGAGAAAAATTAAATCTTGCAATATCCATTCCTGCTAACGCAAGATCCTTAATAAGGTTTCTGTCGTTAGTATTAGGACCCATTGTGCAAATAATCTTAGTCTTTTTCATTGTTTCCTCCAAAATAATTAAAATCTTTTCAAACACATACCTACAATATAATAACATATTTGCGTGTCAAATCAACTAAGTTTTTTATTTAACAAGCTTTACCTTATTTATCACCAGTTACATGGATGTGGGTATATAAGTGGTCGGAACAGTATTCGTAGTTGCCGACGCATTTTGAGCAGAATCTGAATGTGAGGTTTTCGTCGTCAAGTTCTGTCCTTCCGCATACTGCACATCTGTGCTTCGGCACGCCGCGCTTCGCGTGTTGTGCCTGACTTTGTTGTGCCTGACTATCCTTAGACTTATCTCCATATAATGGCTGACCACCATTGCCCTGAGTGTTGCCACTATTCTGCTGCCAATAGTCTTTTCTGGCGTTCTGCTGTGCTTTCTTTGCTGTTCTCATTGCTTTGTCGAAGTTTCTCTGTGTACTGCTCTTTGCCGGGCCTTTCTTGTACAGGAAGAAGAATATTATAAAATTCAGCATTGACACAAGCGCCGCCGTTGCGTTGGCATAACACATAATTGCTGATGGTGCAAGGAAACCTGCTGCATACAGGCTGTACCATACATTTCTTGGAAGAAAAGGCACAAGATATCCGAATACTATAGTAATTCCGAATATTACAGCATCAAGTATTGCCATCCATTTAATCTTGATTGGGATAATGAAGAATAATAAAACCTCCATATCCGGCTGCTCCATAGCGAATGCCATGAACAACGCAAGGTTTATATAATTCGTACTTAACTTAAAGCTTAATCCCCATATAATATAGATAATAAGTGATGCAAGTATATTAAGGATAACTCCTGTAAAGAAGTATACATTAAATCTGAACGAGCCCCATATTCTTTCAAGTACCGAACCAATCAGATAGTAGAAATACAGCACAAATACCACAAATATTATGCTGTTAGAAGGCGGTTGTAATATGAATGTGATGAGTCTCCATACCTGTCCTTTGAAAATCATAGCAAAATCAAGTGAAAAATATGCGTCATATAATCCATTAAAAAATGTATTCATCACAAATCCTATTGCATAAAGGACAATGATGTAAAACATAAGATTCTTAATCGCATACTTAGAGAATTTTTTCTCAAATTTAGCAAACCAGTTCATAAAATGTTCCTTTCAGTCTTACACATGTTACAGACTAATAATTCATAATCATATACAAGAAATTATAATAAACAAAACAATATGATGTCAATTAAACTTACTCTTAAGTTCTTAAAT